>Ga0206131_10000015_pt1 | contig 282932 bp, 266 predicted proteins | sample Helgoland_Spring_FD_148636 | JGI IMG/M metagenome (GOLD analysis project Ga0206131, IMG submission 148636) | Pelagic subsurface seawater microbial communities from Kabeltonne, Helgoland, North Sea - Helgoland_Spring_Bloom_20160517_1 | ecosystem: Environmental > Aquatic > Marine > Epipelagic ...
CACCCAAAATCCTACAGGCATAGTTTACGATACAACGGGTTTGTTTGAAGTTACCTTGGTAGTTGAAAATGGAGCAGGCCAAGATTTTATTACAAAAACAAATTTTATTAGAGTTAATTCATGTCCAAAACCGATTGCTGATTTTAAAGTATTTAGAAATAAAGACACTGTTTGTGTAGGAGACATAGTAACTTTTCAAAATTTATCAGCTAATGCAGATAGCACACTTTGGGTATTTAATGGTGCAGATTCTATTAATCTTAATAATAAATTAAGACCATTCGTAATTTACAACACTCCAGGTTTATATGATGTGAGTATGGTGGTTGCTAATTCTTATGGCGCAGATTTTAAGAGTGATACTAATACCATTTACGTTTTAGAATACCCAACAATAGATGCAGGAGTAAATCAATTTATTTATGCTGGTGAAAAAACTAATTTAAATGCTGATGGAGCAACTGATTTTTATTATTGGGAACCTCGTGAATTTTTATCTTGTTATTTGTGTCAAAGCCCTCAGGCGTTTCCTTCAGAATCAACAACATTTTTTGTGATTAATTATTACGATAACGAAGCTATTTGTCAAGTTTCAGATTCTATTAGAATTATTGTTGAAGAAGAATATTTTGCTGGGATTCCAGATATTTTCTCGCCAAATTTAGATAACAATAATGATCGCTTATTTGTTATGGGAAATGGAATCTTTAATTCTGATTTAAAAATATTTAATCGTTTGGGACAGATGATTTATGTCTATAGCCCTGAAGTTCCGTATTGGGATGGAACCTTTAAAGGAAGAGATGTAGCGCCCGGAGTTTATACTTATGTGGCTAATGTTCAGTTTATTAATGGGACAACTCAATTGTTAAAAGGCTCAGTTACTTTGGTGAGATGAGAAAAATTTTATGGACCATATTATTTTTAACAGCATCTTTTGGAATTAAAGCCCAAATTGATCCTACTTTTTCTCAATCGTTACTTTCCCCTATAATTTTAAATCCTGCTGCAACAGGTGTTTATTACGGAGGAGCAAGGTTGTCAAGTAATTACAGGCAACAATGGGCAACGGTTTCTCAGCCTTATACAACTATGCAAGTTGCCTTCGATAAACCCATAATTGATAATATTTGGGTAAACGATTTTGTTGCTTTAGGAATTACGGTTAGCAGTGATAATGCAGGCGTTTCTAATTTTTTAGATAATACCGCCAAAATAATGGTTTCCTACGGAAAAGCCCTAGACCCAAGAGAAAGAAACTTTGTTACTGTAGGCTTCGAAGGAGGGGTATCTCAAAAATCAGTTACATTTTCTGGTCTTAATTGGGAAAGCCAATTTAACCGAGTAGGTTTCGACCAATCGTTGCCAACAGGTGAACCCTACATTGATGACAAAGCAAACTCTGGAGTTTCTGTTTTAAATCCTGATTTTGGCATGGGAATTCAGTACGTTTATAACAATGAAGAAACTAAATTATTAAAAGCAGGTATTTCTATTCAACATATTACTAAACCAACTTATGAGATTTTAGGAAGGGAAGTTTCAACTTATAGAAGAATTAATTTTCATGTTGATTACAAGGCCAAACCCAATGGAAGTACTTTGAGCTTTTGGCCAAAAATGTTGTATTCAATTCAAGGTCCGAGTAGACTACTTTATATTGGAAGTGATTTTCATTGGCTTTTACAACAAGCAGGTAACATTACCGGAAGTGTAAAAGAAATATCATTTGCATTAGGTCCATATTATAGACATAAAGAAGGAATGAGTATTCAAAGTAGGTTACAAGTAGGTGGACTTACGGTAGGTGCTTCTTACGATTTTAACTTGAATCAACTTAGAACAGCATCAAATTTACTCGGAGGACCTGAAGTATTGGTGGTTTACCAAACAGGTTACAAAAAAGGTAGAAACGAGAAACACAACCACAAAAGGTTTGCTTGGAGGTACGATTAATTATTCTGGCTTAAATTCATAAGCACCTAAATCTGGCTTACCATCAGATCTGTCATTTTCTCTAATGTCTTTCAATAAAGCTCCTGTAACGCGTAAACTGCCTAAATCTCTAGCAATAGAGTATTCTGTAATATCAAAATTGAATTCATTTTCGTCCTTAAAAAAGGCATTTTGGGTTACTCCATCTACTACTAAAAATGGCTCAGGTTGATAGATATTATTTACAAACGAAGAGTCAAAAACTGTTTCGGTTCTTATAATACAATGGTCAAAAAAGTAATCAAAACCAGTTGCCTCATCAAAGTCAAAATTTATTTCTTCTTCTTGAGAACCATAAATAATTGAGTTTCCAAAATAAGCTCTGTCCATTTTGTTGTAAACCTCATTTCCAAACAAATCTTCGTAATAATTTGTCATTACCAAAAGAGGATCTTTTCGGGTTCCGTTCGTCCAATAATTGGCAAAAGTGCAATGAATAAATTCATAGTTCCCGCCTCCCAAAAGAGCTAAATTATTAGTTCCACAATTTGAAATTACCGTATTTTCAAATTTCATTTCTGTGTTTCGAGCCAAAACACCAACACCTACAAAATTTTGAAAAATAGAGTTTCTTATGAGTAGTTTCCCCGATGGTCTATCAGGAAATTCTTTAAAAGGAAAAGGCTCAAATTGTATTCCTACAAAGCCATTTTTAAAAATAACGTTATCAAAAATTTGATCTTTATCGCTGCCATTTATCCATATACGATCCCATTGTCCAGCATTATCTTCCCAGTAATTTTCTAATCTATCTCCTTGAAAAACAATTGGGTTATCTGTTTTACCAACAGCTTCAATATTTCCGCCTCTATAAACCCACAAACCAGAGTTTTTATGCAAATGAATTTGTGTGCCTTCTTCAATTTTTAAGGTTAACAAAGAATCAACCATCAGGTAACCATAAATAACATGTGGTTTGTCGTTTTTCCAAGTTACCGTGGTACTAGAAACACCGTACTCACTCAGGTAAGAAAAGGAGGGAAGACCAGATACTTGCTGTGTTGGTCTGTAGTAATAAGCATTTTGCCCCCAAGCTACCAAATTTACTTTTTGCAAGTTTCCGTTCACCGAAACATAAATTGAATCATTTACCACAAAAGGTAGGTTTGCATTTGATGGATCTATGGTTACTTCCACAAAAACAAAGGCGCTATCTTTCGGTGCTATACTTACGTTAGAAACATCTTTAGAGGGTATTCCATCAACATTCATTCTGAATACTGAAGTTTTCCCGCTTGCTATCCAAACCCTATCAATTTCAATGGTTTGGTTGTATGGATTTCTAATCATTAATCTCCTTGTGGAGGAACCTATTGTAGTAAAAACAGTATCAAAAAATACAGTGTCGGTAGAGAACTCTACAATAGCATCATTTTCCTTGTATAATCTTTCTTTGCGGCACGAAGAAAAAAGTATGATACTAGCTAAAAATGAAAAGAAAACTACACTTTGTAATTTCATGGGGCGCAAAAGTAACGTAAGTAATAGATTTATATTTCGATTTACTATTTTTATAAAAGATTTAATTAGTTTTGCACTCCGAAAAATTTAGAAAATGAAAAAAGATATCCATCCGGAAAGTTATAGAATGGTTGTATTTAAAGATACATCTAACGATTTCTCTTTTATGTGTAAATCTTGTGCCGAAACCAAAGACACTGTTCAATGGGAAGATGGTAATGAGTATCCATTAATCAAATTAGAGATTTCTTACAAGTCTCATCCATTTTACACAGGTAAAATGAAATTGGTTGATACAGCCGGTAGGGTTGATAAATTCAAGACCAGATACAAAGGCTTCTACAAAGGAGACAAATAATTTAAATAGGTTAAACAATTCATTTAAAAGCTCCTTCGATGGAGCTTTTTTTTTGTTCAAATTTGAAAAAACTTATTTTCTATGCAAATAGTCTTATTCGATCCAAAATTTAGAGATAGTTTATTACCATTAACATTTACAAAAAGCGTTGCTAAGCTAAGAGTTGGTGGATTTTGTATTGATCAAAAATGGGAGAAAGCTTTAGGTTTACTTGTTAAAATTTTGACACAAGATTATTTACAGTGCTTGTATGACAGTAAAAATATTGAAGGCAACATTCTATATATTAATGCTGCAGTTTGTCCAAATGAAATTTTAGCAGAGGAATTAAATTCTATTTCTTTCACCAAGGCTATTTTTAGCAATGATATTCTGATAGGGTTTAAAAGCTCCGAAAATTTAAGTTTAGAACAAATTCATAATTTGACTTTTGATATTAAAGTCCAAACCAAATCAGATGTTTCTATAATTCAAAATCCATGGGATTTATTTAAACTAGCAGGGAAAGAAATAGCTGAAGACATTTCTAGATTTGATTTAGATAAACAATCAGAAAATAATTTAACGAAGCAAAATATTGTTTTTGGAAATCAATTATTTGCCCATCCATCTGCAAAAGCAAAAGGTTGTATTTTCAATACTGAATCTGGTCCAATTTATTTAGGAGAAGACACTGAAGTAATGGAAGGTAGTATTATTAGAGGGCCTTTTTTCTTAGGTGAACACAGTGCAGTAAAGTTAGGTGCAAAAATTTACGGCCCAACAGTAATTGGTCCGCATTGTAAAGTGGGAGGTGAAATCTCCAACTCTGTTTTGCAAGGCTATTCAAACAAGGGGCATGATGGCTTTATGGGAAACTCTGTGCTAGGCGAATGGTGTAATTTGGGTGCTGACACAAACACATCAAACCTAAAAAATAATTACTCAAAGGTTTCAGTATACAGTTATGCCACCAAATCAATGGAAAATACTGGAGAACAGTTTTGTGGAGTAATTATGGGAGATCATTCAAAAACAGGAATTAACACCATGCTAAATACAGGTTCAGTGGTTGGCGTTTCATCAAATATTTTTGGAGGCGATTTTCCGCCAAAGTTTATTCCTTCGTTTTATTGGGGAGGAAAAACAGGTGAAACCTTCAAGTTAGAAAAAGCCTTTGAAGTTGCTGAAAAAATGATGGCACGAAGAAATGTCAGTTTAACTGAGAATGACAGACAAATTCTCAGTCATATTTTCCATTTAGAGCAACAATAGTGTCAAAACCAACCTTGGCACAAACATTGAAATTCCCCAAAACCTAAAATATTTTAGGATAATTTTCTTAAGAAAAATATGAAAAACTTTATTGAGTTTTCCGATATAATTGAAGAAGGAGCTGATTTTATTCCACTTTTATCTACCGAAGATGAAGACAGAATAAATTCAGAAAAATTGCCTTCAGATTTACCCATTTTACCAATTCGAAATACCGTTTTGTATCCTGGCGTTGTTATTCCAATTACGGTTGGTAGAGATAAATCTATCAAACTAATAAACGACGCAAATAACAAGGATAAAATTATTGGGGTAGTTTCTCAAAAAGACCAAAATATAGAAGATCCATCTTTTGAACATTTATTTTCGATTGGAACAGTTGCACGCATTATCAAAATGCTAAAAATGCCTGATGGCAGCACAACTGTTATTATTCAAGGTAAAAGAAGGTTTAAGGTTTTAGAAGTTATCCAAACAGAACCTTACATGCGGGCTAATATTCAAGAAATTTTTGAACAAAAAGCAAACAAAACCAAAAAGTTTGATGCCGCCTTCAATTCAATTAAAGATTTAGCCATCAAAATCATTAAAAATTCACCAGATCTTCCAAGCGAGGCAAGTGTTGCCATTAACAATATTGACAGCCCTAACTTTTTAATGAATTTTATTTCTTCTAACATGAATATTTCTGTGAACCAAAAGCAAGAAATTTTAGAGCAAGAAGATTTGATGCAACGCGCAACTTTAACCTTAAAAAATCTTACGAGTGAGCTGCAAATGCTCGAAATGAAAAACGAGATTCAATCTAAAGTTAAAACAGATATAGATCAGCAGCAGCGAGAGTATTTCTTGCATCAACAAATTAAAACCATTCAAGAAGAATTGGGTGGAAATCCTGTTGAACAAGAAATTGAAGAGATGCAGGAAACTGCAAAAAGTAAAAAATGGACCAAAGAAGTTGCAGAAACCTTTGATAAGGAATTGAGCAAACTTCAGAGAATGAACCCATCTGGGGTTGAATATTCTGTCCATTTAAATTACTTACAGGTTTTGCTTGAATTGCCTTGGGGCGAATATTCTAAAGATAAATTAGATTTAAAAAGAGCCCAAAAGGTTTTAGACAAAGACCATTTCGGTTTAGAAAAAGTTAAAGAAAGAATTTTAGAACACTTGGCTGTTTTTAAATTGAAAGGTGACATGAAATCACCAATTATTTGTTTAGAAGGCCCTCCGGGAGTTGGAAAAACATCTTTGGGTAAATCTATTGCCGAAGCTGTTGGAAGAAAATATGTAAGAGCATCTTTAGGGGGATTGAGAGACGAAGCCGAAATTAGAGGTCATAGAAAAACCTACATTGGTGCAATGCCAGGTAGAATAATCCAAAGTTTAAAAAAGGCCAAAACATCTAATCCAGTTTTTATTTTGGATGAAATCGATAAAGTAGGCTCAGATTATCATGGGGATCCTTCTTCAGCCTTGTTAGAAGTTTTAGATCCTGAGCAAAACGAATCATTCTACGACAACTTTGTAGAAATTGATTATGATCTTTCTAAGGTTATGTTTATTGCAACAGCGAATAATTTGGCAAATATTCATCCTGCTTTGCGCGATAGAATGGAAATTATAAATGTTTCTGGTTACACAGTTGAGGAGAAAGTTGAAATAGCCAAAAGACATTTACTTCCTAGACAAATCAAAGAAAATGGACTAAATCCAACCCAAATAAAAATCAGCAAGCAGGTACTTGAAAAAGTAGTTGAAGAATATACTTCCGAAAGTGGCGTAAGAAACTTGGAGAAAAAACTTGCCACTCTGGTTAGAAAAATCGCTAAAAAAGTAGCGATGGAAGAGGAATCAACTCCAACAATTAGTGCTGAAGATTTACAAACATATTTAGGTAGAGGTATTTCAAAAGACAAGTATCAAGACAATAGCGCAGCTGGAGTAGTAACCGGCTTAGCTTGGACTTCGGTTGGTGGTGATATTTTATTTATTGAATCTAGTTTGACCAAAGGCAAGGGCAAATTAACGCTTACTGGAAATTTAGGAGACGTAATGAAGGAGTCTGCTGTTTTGGCCTTAGAATACCTTAAAGCGCATTCTATGGAGTTTAATTTAGAACAAGAGGTTTTTGATAAATGGAATGTTCATATTCACGTACCTGAGGGAGCAACTCCAAAAGATGGGCCATCAGCAGGTGTTACCATGCTAACCTCTTTGGCATCGGCTTTTACCCAACGTAAGGTTAAAAAGAATTTAGCCATGACAGGTGAAATTACCCTTAGAGGAAGTGTATTACCAGTTGGCGGAATTAAAGAGAAGATTTTAGCAGCCAAAAGAGCTGGAATAAAAGAAATTATTCTTTGTACCGAAAACGAAAAAGACATTAATGAAATCCCTGAAAAGTATTTGAAAGGTCTTAAATTCCATTATGTCAATAAAATGATTGAGGTTTTACAACATGCTTTGCTCGACGAAAAAGTTGATTCACCTTTGATTATTGCTTAAAATATTATTAACAAGCAATAATTCGCATTTTTGTGCGTAGGTAGTTCGGTAAAATGAAGAATCTCTTTTTAGTATTTATTACTTTATTTTTTGTAGAAATTTCGGTTGCCCAACAAGGTGGACAAAGAGCATATTCGTTTTTGCAAATTGCCAATAATGCAAGAAGCGCGGCAATGGGAGGCCAACTCATTTCACATGCAGGTAATATCAATCAAATTGCAGACAACCCGGCTCTTTTAGATTCTGTAAAACAAAATATTTCATTCAATTATGCCAACTATATTGCAGATATAAATGGTGGTTCCGTATTTTTTCATCCTCACCAAAAGTTAAAGAATACAGCATTTTCTATGCAGTATTTCAATTATGGTAAGTTTTTAGAGACCGATGAAGCAGGTAATATTACAGGAGAGTTTTCTGCTGGAGATTATGCTTTAGGTGCTTATAGAAAATTTAATTTTAGAGAGCATTTAACCTTTGGGGTTTCTTACAATGCTCTTTTTTCTTTTTATCCTCAATCATTTAATCTTGGAATGGGGCTTTCTGCTGGAGCATATTACACAAAACCAGAAAATAACTTTTCTGCAGGACTGGTCATTAAAAATGTTGGACTTCAATTGGTAAACCAAGCAGATCAAAACGATAAGCTTCCTTTCGAAATACAATTAGGAATGTCGAAACAATTAGCCAAAGCACCATTTAGAGTTTCTGTTTTGGCTCACAACCTGCAAACTTGGGATTTAACTTATCCTAATCCCGATGAAATTACAATAGACCCATTTACGGGAGAAGAAATAAAACAATGGTTTTCATTAGATAAGTTGATGAGACATTTTACAGGTGGAATTGAGTTTTTTCCTTCTAAAAGTTTTGTAATGAGGTTTTCATACAACCACCAAAGACGACAAGAAATGGCTTTAAATACGAGGTCTGGATTAGCAGGCTTTGGATTTGGTACTGGTATAAATTTCAATAAATTCACCATAGATTATGGAATTACAGGCTACCACCTAGCTGGTGCCCTTCATATGTTTTCTTTAAATACCAAAATTTAAAATTGAAAAAAATATCTGTTGCCATCGATGGACATTCTTCTTGCGGAAAAAGCACATTAGCAAAGCAAATCGCCAAACATTTTAATTACATCTATTTAGATACAGGTGCCATGTACAGGGCAGTAACCTTATTTGCTATAAATCAAAATGTTATTAATAAAGATGATTTTGATAAAGATGCCTTAATTGAAAAATTACCCGAAATAAATATTGAGTTTAAAGCCGATGAAAACGGAAAGGTAAACACCTATTTAAACAATCAAAATGTTGAAGAAGCAATAAGAACAATGAGGGTTTCATCATTTGTAAGCCCAATTGCTACTGTTAAAGAAGTAAGGGAAAAAATGGTGGAACTTCAACAAAAAATGGGCTCAAAAGGTGGAGTAGTAATGGATGGTAGAGACATCGGGACTGTTGTGTTACCTAAGGCCGAACTTAAAGTTTTTATGACAGCCAAAGATGAAATAAGGGCTCAACGAAGATTCGATGAACTTAAAGAAAAAGGCATTGATGATACATTCGAAAATGTATTGCAAAACCTTAAAGAAAGAGATTATATTGATTCAACCAGAGAGGAAAGTCCGCTGCTCAAAGCCGAAGATGCTTTGGTTTTAGATAATTCAGAATTATCTAGAGATGAACAACTTGAAATTTTAAAGTCTTGGGTTGAGGAAAGAGGTAAATTATAACTTTTCAATTTCCATCAAAACTTCTTCTTTAGATTTAGAAGGTTGGTAATATGCTAAAATTTTATCCAACACTTCATCAACCATAGCATCAGGACAAGAGGCGCCAGAGGTTAAAATAATTTTTACTTGCTCTTTTTGAGGCAAAAATTCAGTATCAGATTCAATTTCTTTCGTTTTGTAATTGTAATGCTTGATACTTTTTTCATCAAACTCATTTGCACTAGAAATGTAAAATGTTTTGAATTTATCCTCTAACAATTCTACCAAATGACTTGTGTTTGAGCTGTTATAGCCTCCAACTACCAAAGCTAAATCGGCATCAATGTTTAACAAGCCTAATGTTGCATCTTGGTTATCGTTGGTGGCATAACAAAGCGTATCTCTTGTATCGGCAAAATGATTTTTAATGTTTTCCTCGCCAAATTTATCAACCATTATTTTTCTAAAATACATAGAAATAGCGTGAGTTTCTGAGGCCAACATTGTAGTTTGGTTAACTACACCAATTCTTTCGAAATCCTTTTTTAAAACAAAACCTTCAGTATATTTTCCTTCAAATTTTTCGTAAAAATCATTTTCGGGTCTTTTACCTAAAATAACATCTCCAATAAACTCGGCTTCTTCCATATTTAAAATAACTACCGATGGGGCATTATCGCCACTATGAGAAAAGGTAGCCCTTGTTTCTTCATGTTTAAATTTTCCATGAATTATGATAGAATAATCAGAATCTCCTAATTTTTTACTGCTGTTCCAAACCTTTTTTACAAAAGGGCAAGTAGTATCGTATTTTTCTATTTGGATTCCAATATTTTTAAGTTTCTCCTCAATTTCTAAAGTTGTTCCAAATGCCGGTAAAATTACTATATCATCAGCTTTTAATTCATTCCAATCAATTAATTGATTTCCTGATGTATCTTGAATAAACTTGATGCCTTTACTTAATAAGTTATCGTTTACATGGGGGTTATGAATCATTTGACTCAACAAGAAAATTCGTTTTTCTGGATTATCCTCAACTGTTTTATGTGAAATTTCAATGGCATTTTCTACACCATAACAAAAACCAAAATGCCTAGCCAAGTAAAAACCAACATTTCCAAAATCTAAATAAGTAGGGGTAAAGTCTTTTTTGCGAGGATCTGTAATTTTTCTTGCCTCTTTAATTGCTGTTATAAAAGAGCTTTTGTAAAACGTAGGGATTTCAAATTTTTTCATGAAAATATTTGTGCAAATTTATGAAACAGTATAACCAACCAAAGTCATTTTGGTTTGATAAAATAAATTATTGGTTTTTAGTTGGATAGCTTTTTTTTATTTCTACTTTTGCACCTCCAAAAAATAAGGGCTAAAAAACAGCGTAGCCAAGTTAAATAACCTTTCATCGTGCTGTTCTAGGATGAAATACAATTTTGATTACATGTCAGAAGAAAACAAAAAAGCCTCTGAAGAAACACAGAACCAAGAGGTAAAAGCCGAAGCTACAGAAACAAAAGCTGAGGTAACAGAAACCCCAAACACAGAAGAAACTAAAACTGAAGAAGCTCCAAAGGCTGAAGAGGTTGTTGCTGAAGCTCCTGCAAAAGAGGAAGTTAAAGCGGAAGAAACTCCTGTTGAAGAAAAAGCTGAGGAAGCTGCTCCGAAAAAAGCTGCCAAACCTAGAGTAAGAAAATCTGGAAAAGTTGATGTTGAAGCTGCTGCAGAAACTTCAGAAGAAGTTGCAGAAGCTCCAGTTGCTGAGGTTGAAGAAGTTAAATCTCCTAGAGTTAAAAATCACAGAGAAGGTCAGCCTGCTGAAACCTTTACTACTGCAGAAATTAATCCTTTAGAAGATTTTGATTGGTCAACTTTTGGTAAAAAACAAGATGTTTACAAAGCAGACGAAAAAGAAAATCTTGAAAACGTTTACAACGAAACTTTAACCTCAATTGCAGATCACGAAGTTATTGACGGTACAGTAGTAGCAAAAAACAAGAAAGAAGTAGTTGTTAATATTGGCTACAAATCAGAAGGCGTTATTCCAACTTCAGAGTTTAGATATAACCCAGATTTAGCCATTGGCGAAAAAGTAGAAGTTTACGTAGAAAGTACAGAAGATAGAAATGGTATTCTTCAACTATCTCACAAAAAAGCAAGATCATTAAGAGCTTGGGATAGAGTGAATGATGCTATGGAAACTAGCGAAATAATTAAAGGTTTTGTTAAATGCAGAACAAAAGGAGGTTTAATTGTAGATGTATTTGGCATCGAAGCATTTTTACCTGGTTCTCAAATTGACGTTAAACCAATTAGAGATTACGATCAATATGTTGGAAACAACATGGAGTTTAAAGTTGTAAAAATCAACAAAGAATTCCGTAACGTAGTAGTTTCTCACAAAGCATTAATCGAGGCTGAGCTTGAAGAGCAAAAAGTTGAAATTATGCAAAAACTTGAAAAAGGTCAAGTACTTGAAGGTGTTGTTAAAAACATTACATCTTACGGAGTATTTATTGATCTTGGTGGAGTTGATGGTTTAATTCATATTACCGACCTTTCTTGGGGTAGAGTTAATCACCCAGAAGAAATCGTTGAATTAGATAAGAAAGTAAACGTTGTAATTCTTGATTTTGATGATCAAAAGAAAAGAATTGCATTGGGTATGAAACAATTACAAGAGCATCCATGGGATAGCCTAGACAAAGAGCTAAAAATTGGTGATACTTTAAAAGGTAAAGTTGTTGTATTAGCAGATTACGGTGCATTTGTAGAAATTGCTCCAGGTGTTGAAGGACTTATCCACGTAAGTGAAATGTCTTGGTCTCAACATTTAAGAACTGCTTCAGATTTCTTTAGTGTTGGAGATGAAGTAGAGTCTGTAATTATGACTTTAGATAGAGAAGAAAGAAAAATGTCTCTATCACCAAGAAAACTTAGTGATGATCCATGGGAAAACATCGAAGCTAAATATCCTATTGAATCTAAACACAAAGGAAAAGTTACCAATATCTCTAACTTCGGTGTATTTATTGAATTAGAAGAAGGTATCGACGGATTGGTTCATATTTCTGATCTTTCTTGGAGCAAGAAAATTAACCACCCAGCAGAATTTGTAAAAGTTGGAGAAGATTTAGAAGCTGTAGTTTTAGAAATTGATAAAGACAACAGAAGACTAAGTTTAGGCCACAAACAACTTGAAGAAAACCCATGGGAAGTATTCGAGTCGGTATTTACCGAAGGTTCTAGTCACCAAGGTACTGTATTATCAATGGCCGATAAAGGTGCTGTTGTAGGTTTACCTTACGGAATCGAAGGATTTGCTCCTGGTCGTCATTTAGTTAAAGAAGACGGAAGTAAAGTAAAAGTTGATGAAACTATAGATTTTAAAGTTCTTGAGTTCAACAGAGATGGTAAGAAAATCATCGTTTCTCACTCTAGAATCCACGAAGACGAGCAACGTGCTGAAGGGGTTAAAGAAGAGAAAAAAGCCAAAACTAGAGCAAAAGCAACGAATAAAATCGTTAAGAATATCAACAGTAACATGGAGAAAACTACTCTTGGAGACCTAGATGCGTTAAGTGAATTAAAGCAAGATATGGAGAAGAAAGAGGCAGAAGCCAAAAAGAAGTAAGGTCTTCTATTTACTTATAAAAAAAGCCTCTTCGATTTTTCGGAGAGGCTTTTTTTTTATTTTAACTGCATGAAAACTATTTTAATTACAGGCGCTACATCAGGCATTGGGCTTGCAACTGCTAAAATTTTTGCTCAAAATAATTTCAAAATAATTATCACTTCTCGCAAGCAGGAGAACTTAGACAAAGCAACTTCATTGTTAGATAATTCTTCCAATGTTTTGGCTCTTAAGTTTGATGTTTCTAACAGGGAAGAAACTTACAAAGCATTACAAAATTTACCCTTTGAATTTGCAGAGATTGATATTTTGGTAAATAACGCAGGAAATGCTTATGGCTTAGAATCAATTCCCGAAGGCAATGAGCAAGATTGGGATAACATGATTGATATTAATGTAAAAGGTTTGCTGAACGTAACAAAAGCCTTAACGCCAAAAATGATGGAATTAAAAAAGGGGCACATTATAAATGTTGGTTCTTTGGCAGGATATGAGGTTTATCCTAATGGTGGAGTTTATTGTGCATCTAAATATGCAGTACGTGCAATTACCGAAGGTCTTAGAAAAGATTTAAATGCTTATGAAGTAAAGGTAAGCTCAATTAATCCGGGATTGGTAGAAACTAACTTTTCAAATGTTCGATTTAATGGAGATACAGAAAAAGCCAGGAAAGTTTACCAAGGTTTTTCTGCTTTACAAGCTGAAGATGTTGCAGAAACAATCTATTTTATGGCAACAAGAAAAGATCACATAAACCTAGCTGAAGTATTAATTTTACCAAAAGCGCAAGCTTCTGCAACTATGGTTTTAAAAAATAATTAATTGTTGTTGTTTAAATAAGTGGAGCCACAATTCTCATAAAAGCTTGGGTAAGCTTTTTCGAAATAGGCCTGTTTTCCCATTGTTCAAGGGTAATTTCAAAACAATCTTTTTTATCGTTTTCAAATACATTTTCTAATTCAGTTGAAATTTCTTGGTTGTAAATTATTGCATTTACTTCAAAATTGTACTCGAAACTTCTTATATCTAAATTAGCAGAACCTATCGAGCAAAAGGTGCCGTCAATTACCATATATTTAGAGTGAATCATTCCTCGCTTATACATATACACTTTTACGCCGGCTTCTAAAAGCTGACCTAAATAAGAAATTGAAACTGCTTTGGCAATTATTGAATCGGGGTTGGTTGGAATCATCAACTCAACAGAAACGCCGCTTAAAGCTGAAGTTCTCAATGCGGTAACAATACTTTCATTGGGCACAAAATAAGGAGTAGTAACTTTAATGCTCTTTTTAGCAGCATTAATTCCTTCAAAGTAGCTCTGCATAATACTTGGCCAATCAGAGTCTGGACCACTTGCGGCAATTTGAATTGGACAAATGGTTTTGATTAAGCTAGACCTAAAAAAATGAGTATTAAATGGAAGTTGCTCATCCGAAACAAAATACCAGTTTAAAAAAAACAACAGCTGTAAACTGTTTACAGCATCACCTTCAATTTTTATGTTTAAGTCTTTCAAATAAATAAGATTTGGCAAAGAGTTATCATACGAATCTCTAATATTTATTCCGCCAATAAATGCAACCTCGCCATCAATTAGTAATATTTTTCTATGGTCTCTAAAATTAATTCTGGAGGTAAACCTAGGAAACCTAACAGGCATAAATGGCCAACATTCAATTCCAAGATTCCTTAATTTTTGATTCAATTTTTTGTTGATTTCAATGCTGCCAACATCATCATAAATCAATCTTATTTTTACACCTTCTTCAGCCTTTTCTGCCAATGCGTCAAAAAACAAGTTCCCTGTAAAATCATTTGCTATTCTATAATATTCTAAGTGGATAAAATGTTTCGCAATCTTTATCGCATCAAGCATTTCCGGGAAGGCATTTTCTCCATTTACCAATAATTTAACTTGATTATGTTTGGTTAAAAAGGCCTTGTCGTTATTTCTTAATAGGTTGGCTAATTTTTTTCCATGCGCTAAATGAAGGTTTAAATCTTCGAAATTTCTATGAAACTCAAAATTGCTTTGGGTTATTATTTGGTTTAGTTGGATGTTTTCACTGAAGGCTTTTCGGTTAAATAATTTTTCTTTTCTAAGATTTTGTCCAAATAATTGGTAAACAATAAGACCAAAAACAGGAATAAAAAGAAGTACCAAAATATACCCAATGGTTTTAGAAGGATCTTTTTGCTCCAACAAGATTTTGATACAAAGCGAAAAAATAAAAATATAATAGGTTATTAAAAAAACATAATATCCTAAATTGATTGGATTTTTAAAAATTTCGAACTCCATAAGTTAATTCATCAATTCACAATATTTAAATTCGTTCTTTATGAGCAATCAGTTTTCAACCGAAATTTCAAAGGCCCTAAACTCACTATTTGAAGGAATTGTAATAATAAATCCTGAGGGAGAAATTCTTTGGGCAAATAATAAATCAATCGAAATATTTTTAGCTAAAAGTACAAATGATTTAATAGGTCAATCGGTTGGACAATATTTTCATGATTTATACAAAATGCAGATAATTAAAGCTGCAGATAATTTGATAAACAATAAACTAAAATCATTTGAAAAAGAAGTTGTTTTACAAATTAACAAAGAAGAATTTGTTCCCTGTAAATTAAAACTCGAAAAATTTGATGATGAGAGTTTGATTATTTATTTACTCAATTTATCAACCGAAAAAAAGATTGAAGAACGACTATTTGAAACTACTGAGCAAATAAACGCCATTATTAAAACTGCTGTAGATGGCATAATAACCATTGACCAAAAAGGATTAATTGAAACCGTAAATCCTGCTAAAATTCCTTTCATTTTTTTAACAGCAAAGGTGGATAAGGAAGATATTAGAAGAGGAATGAACATGGGGGCAGATGATTACCTAACCAAACCGTTTTCTGATGTTGAATTGATGGATGCAGTAGAGGTAAGGTTAAAAAAAGCTGAAATTTTAAAAAGAGAGTATTCAAAAGGTTTCGAGGGTGTAAAAGAGTTTTTTACAGATGCCATGGAGTACAAAGAACTCAAAGATTTATCTGCCGAGAAAGACTTAAAAATTTACAATAAAAAAGACATCGTTTTTAGAGAAGGAAGTTACCCTGTAGGAATTTATTACCTGAATAAAGGAAAAGTAAAAACCTTTATGACCAACGATGATGCAAAAGATTATATCACCGGACTATATAAAGAAGGAGAGTTTTTTGGTTATTCTACCATTTTAGAAAACAAACCTTACACAGAGTCTGCTATGACTTTAGAAGAATCTGAAGTTTGTTTAATTCCAAAAGAGGAGTTTTTTAACCTGCTTTACACAAATAAAGATGTAGCCAAAAAGTTCATTGCCATGCTTTCAAACAATTTATTGGCAATTGAAGAAAGACTTATTGATTTAGCTTACAATTCTGTTAGAAAAAGGGTTGCCCAATCGTTGGTGCTTTTAAAAGAACGCTACGAAAAAGAAAACCAAGAAGATTACTTTAATATTTCTATTTCTAGAGAAGATTTAGCAAATATTGTAGGCACATCAAAAGAATCTGTAATCAGAACCTTATCAGATTTTAAAGAAGAAGGTTTAGTAGAAATTAAAGGCAGCAACATTAAAATTGTTAATTGGGAGAAATTAGACAGAATGAAAAATTAATGGCATTGTTTTCGTTAATTCATTCAAAAAAAAATACCATGAAAAAAATTGTTTTAAGTCTTTTTGTTGCAGGAATTTTAACCAGTTGTTCAACTTGTTACGAGTGCACTCATGTAGTTGAAATTGAGCAAGGTGGCGTAGTTACCGAACAAGAGGTTACAGAAGATTTTTGTACTGCACTACCTTATGAAATCGACCAAAAAGAACAAGAAGGTTACTTTTGCTCAGCGGTGTAATTAACCACCAGATTTTTTAGCCCTATAGCCATTTTTAACCAAATGGTTTAATACTTTTTCTCGGTGGTCTCCTTGGATAATAATTTCATTGTCTTTTACATTGCCACCACTTCCGCATAAAGATTTTAGGGTTTTGCCTAAATCTTTTAAATCATTTTCGTTTCCAACAAAATTTTTAATAACGGTGGTAATTTTATTACCACCTTTTCTTTCTAGCCAAATTCGTAAATCTTGCTCGTTATTAGGCAAGGTTTCTTCAGCGTAATCATCAGTTTCAAATTCAAAATCAGGGTTTGTAGAAAAAACAAATCCACCTTGTGGTTTAGGCTTGTTATTTTTCTTCTTTTTACTCATTTTATAACTTGGTGTAGGTTAAGGTGCATGTTCCAGATCCGGCAAAGCCTGCATCATAATTCAGGTTAATAATAATTTCATTTTTTTGATCATTTATTTTCCCTGTTCCATCAAACGAAATATTAATAAAGCCACCAAACGAATAGTTCTTTTGAGGAATTGTAACATCAAATCCTTTAACCGAACCGCTTGCATCTCCAAAAACAGTAAATGGAGTAAAAAATATGCTATCTGCAATTGTGGTATCGTAAGAAATAGTTTGTGGGTCAGAAATTTGAATAATCGCAGGACAATCACTAATTACCTGCCAATCTCCAACAAATTTTTCTCTTTTATCAATGCAACTTCCATCATCAACATTTGCATTTGGGTCATAATTATCTGATTCAGGATCGGTACAACCTAAAAATTCGCAACTTCCATCATCAATCGTTGCCAATGGGTTGTAATTTGCGGCAGTACTATCCATGCATCCTGAAATAGGAGTTAAGGTTGAATCTGTGTTTCCTGGTCCACCCAAAACACCATCATAAATACAGTTTTTGGCATCAACAGTTGCAAATGCATCGTAATTATCAGCCTTTGGGTCTGTACAACCTTCAATATCTGGTTTACATCCAACTATAATCAATAGTGAAGCGAAAAAGGTAATAATAAATTTTAAATTTTTCATAGATTCAAATTTAGCCAAATTACCATATAAATTTTATCAGGATTCATTTGCAGGTATATTATTTAAATACATTTGAGCCTCAAAATACCCACATGCAGTTTAACCGCAGAACATACTCAAATGAGTTATTAATTGAGCTTTACAAGCAATTGATGATTCCTCGAATGATTGAGGAAAAAATGCTCATTTTGCTAAGACAAGGCAAAATTTCAAAATGGTTTTCAGGAATTGGGCAAGAAGCAATTTCTGTAGGCTGCACAATGGCATTAGCTTCAGATGAATATATCTTGCCTATGCACAGAAATTTAGGTGTTTTTACTTCTCGAAATGTTCCATTAGAAAAGTTGTTTGCTCAATTTCAAGGTAAAAAAAGTGGGTTTACAAAAGGCAGAGATCGCTCTTTTCATTTTGGCTCAAAAGAACATCACATAGTTGGAATGATTTCTCATTTAGGCCCACAATTAGGCATTGCAGATGGAATTGCACTTTCCAAAAAACTCAATAAAGAGAATAAAGTAACTCTTGTTTTTTCTGGCGATGGAGGCTCTTCAGAGGGCGATTTTCATGAAGCACTTAACGTTGCAGCTGTTTGGGATTTGCCTGTAATATTTGTAGTAGAAAATAATGGCTATGGTCTTTCAACACCTTCATCAGAACAGTTCAAGTTTAAAAACTTTGTAGATAAAGGTCCAGGTTATGGCATGGAAACCAAGTTAATTCCTGGAAACAACGTTTTAGAAGTTTATCATGAAGTTTCGAAAATTGCAGAATCTGTTAGAGAGAACCCAAGACCTGTTTTAGTTGAATGCATTACTTTTAGAATGCGAGGGCATGAAGAAGCATCAGGCACCAAGTATGTTCCACAAGAATTATTTGATGAATGGCAAAAGTTAGACCCACCCAATAACTACGAAAAATTTCTATTTTCAGAAGGAATTTTAACAGAGGAAATAACCAAAAACATAAAATCTAAAATTACTGACTCAATAAATAAGGCATTAAAAATTGCATTTGATGAACCTGCAGTTGAGTTTAACCTTAAAGATGAGGTAGCGGATCTTTTTTCACCTTTTCAATACCAACCTATTTTACCTCAAAACCATAAACAAGAAATGCGGTTGATTGATGCAATTTCAGATGGGCTGAAAGAAAGCATGAAAAAGCACCAAAATTTGGTTTTGATGGGACAAGATATTGCTGCTTATGGTGGTGTTTTCAAAATTACCGAGGGTTTTGTAGAGGAGTTTGGAATAGAAAGGGTAAGAAATACTCCGCTTTGCGAATCGGCGATAGTAGGGGCAGGGTTAGGTTTATCTATTGACGGTAAAAAAGCCATGGTAGAAATGCAATTTGCCGATTTTGTTACTTGCGGATTCAATCAAATAATAAATAATTTGGCCAAAATAAATTGGCGTTGGGGACAAAATGCCGATGTGGTAATTAGAATGCCAACCGGAGCTGGAGTAGGAGCAGGACCATTTCATTCACAAAGCAATGAGTCTTGGTTTTTTCATACTCCTGGTTTAAAAATTGCCTATCCGGCTTTTCCAGAAGATGCCAAAGGATTATTAATTACTGCTTTTGAAGACCCTAATCCTGTAATGTTTTTCGAGCATAAGGCTCTTTATAGGTCTATAAAACAAGATGTTAGCTTAGGTTACTTTAATTTGCCATTTGGTAAGGCAAACCTGCTAAAGCAGGGTAAGCAAGTTTCAATTGTAACCTATGGAATGGGAGTTCATTGGGCTTTAAAAACTTTAGAGGAACATCCAAATATTGAAGCTGATTTAATTGACTTAAGAACTTTGGCTCCTTTAGATTGGGAAACAATTCGAAATTCGGTTGAAAAAACAGGAAAAGTAATTATTCTTCATGAGGATACTTTGATGGGAGGAATTGGAGCAGAAATAGCAGCCTACGTTAACGAAAATTGCTTTCAATTTCTTGATGCTTCTGTTATACGCTCAGCTTCTTTAGATACCCCAGTGCCATTTGCTAGTACCTTAGAAACTGAATTTTTGCCCTCAAAAAGATTTAAAAAGCAGTTAATTGAGCTAATCGAATATTAACTTGCAATTAATTTCTTATTTTTCACACCAAATACTGCTTTAACCGAAGTTTATGCATGAAGTTGTCGGATTATCCGAAAAGGAAGTTGAAGAATCTAGAATAAAAAATGGATCAAATCAACTAACCGAACAAGAGACCGAAACCTTTATGGGCAAGCTTTTAGAGAACCTAAAAGACCCCATGATTATTATTTTAATTGTAGCCTTAGTAATTGTTATTATACTTTCAATTTTTGGCTATACAGAATGGTACGAAGGTGTTGGAATTGGAGTAGCTGTTGCTTTGGCAACCTTAGTAGCTACGTTTTCAGAGTTCAAGAACGAACAAACTTTTCAAAAACTACAAGAAGAAGCTTCCAGAATTTTTGTGAATGTCTTTAGAGGACATGAACTAAAGATGATTAGCATTGATAAAATTGTGGTTGGTGATAAGGTGTTTCTTCAACCGGGAGATAAAATTCCTGCAGATGGTAAAATTTTTCAAGGAACCATCAAGGTAAACCAAGCCATGTTGAATGGTGAACCAGAACCTGTTAAAAAAACCGTTGCTAAAACAGAAGCAAAAGGTTTAGATAGTGTAAACGAAGTTTTTAGAGGAACCATTGTTGAAGATGGAGAATGTGTTTTAGAAGTTACCGAAGTTGGAAATTCTACCTTATTCGGAAAACTTGCTAAAAGTTTAAAAGGAGAGGAAAGAATTGGTCCTTTGAGATTAAAGCTTTCTCAACTTGCTAACGATATTGCCAAGTTCGGTTATTTTGGAGCGCCTCTTATTGCCATTGCATTTTTGGTAAACAAAATTTTTATTGATTACGATGGAACCGTTGCAGAATACTTTCTTACTTGGGATTTATTCTTGCCAGATTTACTTAACTCTTTAATTCTTGCTGTAATTATTATTGTGGTGGTTGTACCCGAAGGTTTACCCATGATGATTGCCATTGTTTTGGCTCAAAATATGAAAAAGTTGCTTAAATCTAAAGTATTGGTAAGGCAATTAATGGGGATTGAAACTGCAGGAAGTTTAAATATTTTATTTTCTGATAAAACAGGAACAATAACAAAAGGAGCTCTTGACGCTGTTGGGTTTTTTACCGTTGATGAATCTAAAGGCAATGGTCTACATCAATTGCAGACTTTAAAAGATTTTTCAGAAAAATCTAAAGATTTATTGGTTAGTGCGGTTTATTTAAATACTTCGTGTGTTGTTAATCCTCATGCTGAAAACGAACACGAAAGAATTTTGGGTGGAAATAGCACCGATCGTGCAATGTTGTATTACATCAATGCCGACAAGGAAGAATACAATCCTGATGGCGAAGTAACATCGCAAGTAATGTTTAGCTCAGCTAGAAAATTCTCGGCTGTTTATGTTAGTCTTTCAAACGGTGAAAAGATTACCTACTTGAAAGGGGCTGCTGAAAAAGTGCTTGAACTATGTGATACATATTATACAGAAACTGGCGAAGAAAAAACTCTTTCTAACGACTTAAAAGATAAATTCAATAGTTACCTTGATGGTTTAGCTGATGATGGATATAGAATAATTGGCGTTGCTACTTCTAAAGTTGAGGCATCAGAAGATTCAATTCCAGAAGCCTGTAATTTAATTGGATTTAGTTTAATAAGAGATGAATTAAGAGAAGACTCGAAAGACGCAATTGCTCTATTGAATAAATCTGGTATTCAGGTTGTAATGCTTACTGGAGATAGACACGGGACCGCAGTAGCTATTTCAAAAGATGTAGGTTTGATGTTTGACGAATCTCATGTTGCTTTAAAAAGCGATGAGTTAAACGCAATGTCAGACGAGGAAGTAAAAGTAGTTATTCCCAATTTACGCGTTGTTTCCCGCTGTTTGCCCCAAGATAAAACCAGGTTGGTTAAACTAGCCCAAAGTATAGATATGGTTGTTGGAATGACCGGTGATGGGGTAAATGATAGTCCTGCTTTGAGTAACTCAGATGTTGGTTTTGGTTTAGGCAGTGGAACCGAAGTAGCAAAAGAAGCTTCTGATATTGTTATTTTAGATGATAGACTAAGCTCAATAGTTAGTGCCGTTCATTATGGCCGTGTTATTTATAGAAACGTACAAAAATTTATCACTTTCCAATTAACGGTGAATGTAGCGGCGATTTTATTGGCATTTATTGGTCCATTTTTAGGCTTTGAGTTGCCATTAACTATGATTCAGTTGTTATGGATTAACTTGATAATGGATACCCTAGCGGCTTTGGCTTTTAGTGGTGAGCCACCTTTACCAAAGCATTTAGAAGAAAAACCAAAATCGAGAGAAGAAGGATTGATTTCCAAACCAATGTGGTCTTCTATTTTAGGTAGTGGATTATTTATGACAGCTCTTTGTATTGTTTTCTTAAAAGCTGATTTTATCAAAGATATTTTTGAAAGAGGTGAAAATTCTGAAGCTGTTTTCTTAACGGCATTTTTTGCAGTTTTTGTTTTCTTAAATAACTTCAATAAGCTGAATGTTAGGGTAGAAGGTACCAACCTTTTTCACCATATAACACAGAATCAAGGATTTATAAGGGTAGTGTTTATCATTTTTGTGGTACAAGTTGTACTCACTTATTTCGGTGGTGAGATGTTTAGAACTTATGCCTTAAACCTTCAAGATTGGATTTGGATAATGGCTATTTCATTTTTGATTATTCCATTCGATTTGGTTAGAAAAATGATTTTTAAACCATCTGAGAAGTAATTACGAAAATGGCTGTCCATTGCTGCGTAACGCAGTGGAAACAGGAATTTCGATATAATAATTACAGCTATCGTTGATTTGCAACCTACCAACTAAAAGCTCAGATTCCGCAATTCGTCTTGCATGCGCTCGACTCAATTCTGAATGAAGAGTTTTTATGAAAAGTTATCAATACTTCTTATGCGGCGCTTTAGAAACCTGAATTGTCAGCGTTTTTTCATTTCGAAATGAAAAACAAAACATGGAAAATGTTTTTGTTTTGATAGAGAAATCTATTTAATAGAATAAATAGATTTCTCACTCTTTTTGTAAAAGAGATTCGAAAGGACAATAGATTTCAATTAAATCTTTTGTTGCGCTTCAGAAACTTGAACTTATTATTAATTAAGCTCAGCAAACCATAGAAGTCTACAACGGGCTCAGACTAAGACTAGGGTTTTGAATCAATTAGATTGCTTCACTTCGTTCGCAATGACGTTTTTTTAACCCAACTTCCCCGCAACAAAACCAGTGCTCCAAGCAGCTTGAAAGTTATATCCGCCTGTAATGCCGTCAATATCTAAAACCTCGCCCGCGAAGTAGAGGTTTTTTACTACTTTGCTTTGCATGGTTTGTAAATCAACGTTTTCTAGGCTAACTCCACCGCAGGTTACAAACTCTTCTTTAAAGGTAGTTTTGCCTGAAACTTCATAAATATCATTGGTTAAAACTTCAATCAATTTATTGATTTGCTTCTTGCCAATTTCTTGTCCAATTTTATCGATGGATATACCTGACTTTGAAACTAAAAAATGCCAAAGTCTATTAGCAAAACCAAATACTTTAACGTTGCCAATTTGTTTTTTTGGAAAAGCTATTAACTCATCTTCTAACTGCTGTTTTATCATTTCAGCATTTTTATTACCTACCCAGTTTACTTGAATTTTATATTGATAATTTAAATCATGTAAAATTCTAGCCCCAAAGGCAGATAATTTTAAGACTGCAGGGCCACTAAATCCCCAATGGGTAATAAGCAATGGACCTTGGCTATTGAGTTTGGTTCCTTGAATTTTAACCAAGGCATTTGATGCAGATAATCCCATTAATTCTTTGATAGGATTGTTGGGGATGTTAAAGGTAAATAGCGATGGAATAGGAGTTTCAATTGTATGTCCCAAATCTTCTAACCATTTTAATCCTGAATGTTTTGGGGAACCACCACTTGCCACTATTACCTTATCAAAAAAAACAGATTTTGATTCTCCTTTGAATTGAATTTCAATTTTATCATTAGAGGAGGGTTTTAAAGAAACAACTTCTTTTCCCAATTCAACTGGAATTTGAAGTTGGTTAATTTCCTTAAACAAACAATCTATTATGGTTTGGGAAGAGTCACTTTTTGGAAAAACCCTGCCGTCTTCTTCGGTTTTAAGAGCAACCCCGCGCTGGGTAAACCAATTTTGGGTATCTAAGTTATTAAATGTATAAAATAGCGATTTAAGCTTTTTTTCTCCTCTTGGATAACCTTTAATTAATTCTGAAACAGAATTACACCCATTGGTTACATTGCAACGGCCACCACCAGAAATTTTAACCTTAGCCAAAACCTTTTGAGATTTTTCGAAAAGGATGACCAACGCTTCTGGAAAATTGCTTTTGGCTTGAATAGCAGCAAAAAAACCTGCAGCTCCTCCGCCAATTACTGCAACTTTAAAGGGAGAACCTTCTTTCAAAAAATTAGGAAATTAAATCTGCTTTAAAGCTTTCTATTTTTTGGCCTAATGCTTCCCAATCTTGGTTAAAAGAGGCTTTACTATTTAAATTGCCTTTTACCGAGAAGTAGAATTTTATTTTTGGCTCAGTACCAGATGGGCGAGCAGTAACTAAACTTCCGTCTTCAAGTAAAAACTGAATTACATTTGATTTTGGAAGTGAAATTTCAACTTCTTTATTTTCAGCAACTAAAGTTGTTTTAGAAGTTTGGTAATCATGAATTTTAACCACTTTAAAACCACCTAATAATTTGAGAGGAGTAGCGCGGTAGTTTTTCATCATATCTTGGATTTCATCCAATCCTTTTTTGCCTTTTTTAGTTAGCGAAACCAAAGCTTCACGGTAAAAACCAATGGTTTGGTAAACTTCAAGCAAAAGCTCATAAAACGATTTGCCATTCTGCTTGGCCCAAGCGGCGACTTCAACCAACATGGCAGCAGAAATTACAGCATCTTTATCTCTTACATCATCCCCAATAAGGTAGCCGTAGCTTTCTTCTCCACCGCACAAAAATTTCTCTTTGCCTTCTTTTTCTTTTATTACTTCGGCAATGTATTTAAAGCCTGTAAGGGTATTGTAAATTGGAATTTTAAAGTGATTGGCAACTTCTGTAATTAACTCTGAAGTAACAATGGTTTTGCAAACAAAATAAGGATGCTCATTTAAATTAGCCTTTTGCATCATGTAATAAAAAAGTACAGATGCAGTTTGGTTTCCATTCAGCAGCTCAAAATTGCCTTCAAGGTTTTTTACCGCAATTCCAACTCGGTCAGCATCTGGGTCGGTGCCTAAAATAATATCAGCATCAACTTCTTTTCCTTTCTCTAAGGCTAAATCTAAAGCTGCTTTTTCTTCGGGGTTAGGAGAAACAACAGTTGGGAAATTTCCATCTGGAGTAGCTTGCTCCTCAACAACGTAAACATTTTTATAACCTTTTTTGGCTAACAATTTCGGAATGGAAACTATTCCTGTTCCATGAATTGAAGTGTAAACAACTTTGGTGTTTTTGTCTACATCATCACTTAAAAGTTGGTTTAGTGTATTCAAGTATTTTTCATCCATTTCATGGCCTAAAAGGTTCACCAATTCTACGTTTGGTTCAAATTTTACATCACTTACAGATTTAATTTTGTTTACTTCATCAATCACATTTTTATCGTGAGGCGGCACCAACTGGCCACCATCGTTCCAATATACCTTGTAGCCATTATATTCTTTGGGGTTGTGAGACGCTGTAATAACGATACCGGCAGAACAATTAAGTTGTCTAATGGTGTAAGACAATTGAGGGGTTGCTCTTAAACTTTCGTAAACATAAACTTGAATTCCGTTGGCAGACAAAACATCGGCTGCGACTTGGGCAAAATAGTCTGAGTTGTTTCTGCAATCTAAAGCAATGGCAACACTTAAAGGCGCTTTGCCTGCCTTTTTTAAATAGTTGGCTAAACCTTGCGTGGCCAAACCAATGGTGTATTTGTTTATTTTATTGGTTCCAACACCCATAATTCCTCTTAAACCTCCTGTACCAAACTCTAATGATTTGTAAAATGAATCAACAAGGTTTTCGCCATTTTCAGCGATTAGTTTTTTGGTTTCGGTAATGGTTTCTTCATCAAAAGGAGGAAGGGTCCAAGGTGTAGCGTTGTTTATTACTGATTGTTCCATGTTTTATATTATTCAAATGTTGTGTCTAAGTGTTTCCAAATAATTCCGTTTTTGGTTGCGGTGTATTTGTATAACGAGTTTCCTAAAATATGTCCATCTTCAATTTGGGCAATGTAATAGTTGTTTTTTATGGGTGCGCCTGATGTAAAATAGAATTTTCCACCTAAAGTTGGGTGCGATGGAATTTTATCTTCTTGCTTTAAAATACTATTCCACAAAACTTCTTTGGCTTGTTCTTTTGAGGTTACGTTTAATTGAAAGAAATCTCTATCTGAAAAGTAGTTTTCTTCTAACGTATTGATTTGCTTTCGCAGATTGATGATTGACTTCTCATAATCTTCGTTGGTAGATTTTAATCCCGCCAAAGCTTCATCTTGTTGAACAATACTTTCATCTAATTTTTCTATTTGCTTGTTTCGCTTGATAACTTCATAAGCCAAAAAGAAAATTCCTGCAATCAAAACTAATTCGAATAAAACCCTAATTAAACCTTTCATATATTTTCTTTGGTTTTAGGCTTCAAAATTAAACGAAGTGATTGGTCGTAGGTAACGTAATTCCAAAACCAATTGATGAAAATAAAAACTTTGTTTTTTACGCCAACAATTTGCATAAGGTGAACCAACATCCAAAATATCCAAGCCAAAAAACCTTGAAATTTTTTTATGGGCAATTCAACAACGGCCAAGTTTCTTCCTACAGTAGCCATTGAGCCTAAATCGTTGTATTGAAAAGGTTTTGCTTTGTTATTAATTAAATTTTTTGCCAAGTTTTGTGCTTGTTGCATTGCCACTTGTGCTACTTGTGGATGGCCTTTCGGGAATTTTTTATCTTCTTCCATGTAAGCTAAATCTCCCAAGGCATAGATATTTGGTAAAGCTTCGTTTAGGGCGTTTACCTTTAATCTGCCACCGCGAACCCACAAATCTTCAGGCAGGCCTTTAATCATGTTCCCTGTAATGCCTGCTGCCCAAATAAGGGTTTTGGTTTCTATTTTTTCGCCATTTTGAAACTCAACCACATCACCATTGTAATTGGTTACAAAAGTATCGAGCATTACTTTAACCCCTAACTTCTCTAAATAGGCTTTTGATTTTGTGGATGAAACTTCACTCATGGTTCCTAACACTTTTGGAGAAGCTTCTACCAAATAAATATTCATGCTATCAAAATTGAGCTCAGGATAATCTTTCGGTAAAATAATACGTTTCATTTCGGCCAAAGTGCCTAAAACCTCAACACCCGTAGGGCCACCGCCAACTAACACAATATTCAAAAGACTTTGAATTTTTTCTGGATAATCTTCAGAAAGAGCTCGTTCATAATTTTGTAGAATGGCATTTCTAATGGATAATACTTCAGAAACCGATTTCATAGGCAGGGCATATTTTGCAATGTTGGCATTGCCAAAAAAGTTTGTATCGGCCCCGCTAGCCAAAACCAATTTATCGAAGTTTACTTTTCCGAAATTGGTTTCTAAATATTTTTCTTGGTGATTTATGTTATTTACCATTCCCATTCTAAAATGAACATTCTTGATGTTTTGAAACATCTTTCGAAAAGGAAATGCAATGGATGAGGGCTCTAATCATGCTGTTGCCACTTGGTAAAAAAGAGGCTGAAATTGGTGAAAGTTATTCTTATCAATTAGTACAACTTGAAACTTTTTAAGGGCTAAACTTCTAGCAAGTTTGAGTCCGGCAAAACCTCCTCCAACAATTACAATTCTTGGATTTTGGGTTTCGGGAAGGTTGGCTTTCATGGAGCCAAATTTAAAGGGTTTAGATTGATATGACCTTTAAAAAAGTAATTATTTGAAGTTAAATTATGCAAATAATTCTAGCTTTATTCCCACCCCAAAACTGTAAACGTAGTTCGCCGGTTTAGGGCTCTCCCTTCTGGGTTATCGGTGCCATCATGGTTAAAGTTATCAGCTACAGGTTTTGTTTCTCCATAGCCTTTAGATTGAAGCCTGTTTTTATCAATACCCAATTCAATTAAATAATCTACCACACTTTTGGCTCTAGCTTTTGATAGCTTGTAGTTGTAGCTCAGCTTTCCTTTGCTATCGGTATGCGAGTTTATTTGAATAGATAATTCAGGATTGTAAATTAGTATTTTATATATGGTGTTTTGTATGGTTGTTATGGCTTTTGGTGTTAGATCTGGACTATCAAACTCATAGTAGATGTCTTTGAGTAATATTTCGCCTTTGGGTATTTTTTTGATTTCAATTTTTAAGGGTTTGTTTTCATTTATGGTATCAAAAGCTTTATTATTCCAATGAAGTGCTTCATAAAAATAACCCGATTTACCAACCCTAAATTGCCATTGTAGGGTTGTATCTAATTTTTCGGAATACATGCCTGTTTCTAGTGTATCGATAAATATGGTTTGCGAAGTTCCGTTTTCAATAATCCCAATAAACGCATTTACATTGTAAAGAGTTTTGGGTTTTCCATCTATCATTTCATACACTTCTATAAAGTATGGAATTTCATTGGAGTTTTCTATTTTGAAAGTGTACAAATCATCGCAGCAGCCTTCGCCAAATTGTTGGTTTTGGTTGGGGCGATTTGAGAGCATTACTCCGTAAGTGCTATCAGTAAGTTGATGATAAGCAATATCATCGTATGATGAGTTAACCTCAAACACATTTTTAGGTTCATTAAATTTTGTTTTCTCGCCATAGGCTTTAAAAATATCATACCCACCAAAGCCTGCGTGATAATTAGAAGAAAAAAACAAATGGTTGTTGGTGTAATTAGGGAAAGCCTCGTTAAAAACCGAATTTATTTTAGAGCCTGCATTTCTTGGGCCGCTGTAGGTTTTTTGTTTGGTTTTGTATTCGGCAAACCAAATATCTAAACCACCTTTTGTTTTGGGTTGGTTGCTTGTAAAGTAAAACCTAATTTTTTCGGGTTCTTCAAAATAGGCAAAAGGTTGGGTAGAGGTATAATCAACTTGGTTGATGGGTTTTGGAAGCTTTTCATAATCTTGAAGTTTGCCATTATAATTTTTTGCCCAATACAATTGGCAAACTGTTTTGCCACGATAATTGGCAGCACAAACTGATGTTAACCACAAGGTATCGGTTAAGGGCGAAATACTTCCAATAAATTGCGATTTTGGGTCAGGTAGATTAGGCAAAACCGAATCAATAATATTCCATTGATAACCCATGTTTTTTGCTACATAAATGATTTGTTTATCGGCTAAAAATTCGTTTTCAGTTAAAATTACTTGGGTGTTGGGTTTGTATGAAATATAGTAGAGTAAATCTTTATACAGTTTTGGTGACTGCTCTGAAAAGGTTGAATTAATATTTTTCAACTCCTTAAACTCATAAGGGTGGGGAATAAGCGAATCGGTTTTTTGTTGCAGTTTAAATCCTGCCAAAAGGTTTTCGGCCAGTTTTTTATGGTCTCTTGTAAATTGAGCATTGGTTTTGGTTTCGGTTAATTTAACCAAGGTTTTTTCAACGTTTTCGGTATCGCTAATTTGAATTTGTAAGCTAGCCCAATTCAGCATGTTGTTGGCCGATGAATCGATAAAAATGAGTTGACTCAAATAATTATTTGCCTTTTCGTAATTGTTTAGTTTTTGAGAAATTTGAGCTGCTTTTACCAAGTATTTTGTGTTTTCGGGCTTCAATAAAACCAATTGATCATACAAGGCCAAAGCCAAATAATCTTTGCCAAATAAGTTGGCTTGTTTGGCGGCTTTTTTGATTTTGCGGTGTTTGGTAATTTTTTCTTCTTTGAGCCAATCGTCAAAGTTTTGGGCAAAACTAAAATTGGCCATCCCGATAAGGAAAAGAAATAAAATAACCTTTTTAATACCGCTCACAAGGAATGTATTTTAAGGCTGATACTTTTACGGGAATTTCATAAACTACACAAACTTCCATAGCACCTCGATTATCAGTTGCTAAATCAAGATTAGAGGTGTTGATGTCGTAACTAAGCATGGCCGAAATTCTATTTTTCCTAATTCCCGCCATCAAAATAAAAGCATCTTGGTTTCTGAAAAATCCATTTCTAAATGAAATTCCACCGGTAAGTTTTAAGTTTTTTTCTACCCCAAAGTTGTACAAAAAGTGTTGGGCCAAAATTGCATAAATCATTTCGTTGGCTTTTGACAAATGTGTTTGGTAGGCGAGAGCCGAGAGGCGAGTAGAAGAGGTAAGTTGATAACCCACGCGCAAATCGTAAATGGGGCGTAAATTCAATTGGTTAATGGCTCCATAAAAACTTTCTTGGGGTGCATTTAAATGATACAATGCAATGCCACCTCTTGCATCAAGTTTGCCCAAGGTTATTTCATAGGCTCCGCCAGCGTTTACATCAACATACAAAGCGGGTTGGTAGCCTAAAATTTCGTTGTTGGGCAATTGACTATCAAAACCTCCAGTGGTTCGATTATACTGACTTGGATAAGTGGCGTTGTTTGTTGCCAATTGCTTGTAAATTCCACCACCTTGTAACCCAAAATGAAAATGGTGAATACCTAATTTTTTATGGTAGGCAAAACTTGTAACCAATCGGTTGGCTTGTATTTGGGGAGAACCTGCTCGGTCGTCTAAAAAGTAAAAACCAAAGCTAAAAGCATCATTAGGCAGAAAAATATTTTGCTCGAAACTGAGCATATTGGTTTGGAAGGGTTTTTCTACAGCTCGCCATTGGTCTCTGTAATTATAGGCCAATCGCGTTTTGCCATAAAAATTTCCAGTTTCGGCAGGGTTAAGGTATTGAAAAGCATTAAAAAATTGCGAGTAGTGTATGTCTTGGCCTTTGGATAAAAATCCAACCATTAATAATAGAAAAATTAACCCAAAACGCATTAATTGCAAGATGTAAAAAAATTGGTTTGGTTGCTTTGTGTGGAGAGTTTTTAGTGAATAGTTGAGAGTAGGGAGGAGTGGAAAGTGGAAAGTGGAAAGTGAAAAGTGAAAAGTGAAAAGCGAAAGGTGGAAAATTAAAAGTTAAAAGTAGTATAAACTTTACTTTTAGCACATAATAGATATTGTTATTTATTAAAGTTTTAGACAATTAATAAGACTCTTACTAATACTATAAATTTTAGCCTTTTATTTAAGTTGGATAATATTGCTAGATATTAAATTATAGTAAAAAAAATCGCCGAGAACAATCGTGAAAATTAATCCCTTAAATACAGCTGAAACACAGCGAAGCGGAGTTGGCGAATACCTTAAAATAGGGGAGAAATGAGCAACGCAATTCACAACTGTCTTAATGCTATGGGATAATATAAGAAGACAAAGAGCGAATTTTATATAAATATTTACTGTCTTTATCCTTCTACTGCTATTAAAACTTTCAGTTTTTGTTTTCAGAAGTTTGTCCTGATTCATAATAAAACCAACTCCACTAACCATTAGTAAAATACTGATTACAAAAAAGCCATTTCTTAAACCTTGGGTTATTGGATTAAGCTGATTAAAATGAAGCAGAATAGCAGTTAGAAGAAGCAGGGCGCCAAAAACCGTAAATTGTATTCCTGTTACTTTTTGAGCAGTTATGTAAACTTCAAAGTGTTTCAGAATTTCCATCTTTTTTTTCTTTAAAAGATTGATTATGAAACTTGTAGTTCTTTAAATAATTCAATCACAGTTATTTTACCCAATTCGTCACAGGCTTTTGGGCTATCACCTGAAATTAGTTTTCGGTCAATGTGCGTGGCCCCTGTAATTTTATCATTGATTACGGTAACACCTTCTTTGGCAAGTGCTTCACATTGAAACCAAGGTAGCTGCCCAGGTAAATACCCTAATGAAGGTGATTGCCTATCAAACTTATCAGGAAAAGCAACCATTTTATAACCCATATAAGGATTAGGTTCATTTTTTATGTCTTTTGCTATCATCGCAGCAGGGCCATGACAAACGGCAACTAAATATCGATTGGAGGTTTTTATCCAACGAATTAATTTTCCAACATTTTCATCTTCTGGCAAGCCAACCATTGAACCGTGACCACCGGGAAGAAAAAGAGCAATATAATCTGATTCATCATTAAGTTTGTTGGTATTAACTAGCTCTTTTAAAGAAAGTGGTTTGTTGAATTTTGTTTGGTTTTCTTTCCTGAATTTGAGCACTGCTTCATCTTTTATAGGAACCGACCATTCTTCTAGAATAGCAGACTTACCTGTTGGAGTTACTACATCAAAGTTAAAACCTGCATTTACTAAATGCATTAGCGGAACCATGGTTTCTTGCACATTGTTTCCGGTGGAAAACTGCTTACCATTGGTCACTTTGAAGTAACGCTCTTCAGTGCATAACACTAAAACCTTTTTATTTCCTGTGTAATTTTTACCACCAAAGTTTGTATGCTTAAAACCACTTACTTTATCTACACCAAACTTTCTACCTAGAGGTGATGGAATATAGCCTGTACCATTTTTTTCTTTTGTTGGGGCCATTCCAAACAATGCTTTTATTGCGCTCATAATTGATTTTTTTAATTAATGGCACAAAAGTCAAGCATCTTAAAAGAGCCGACTAAATGATATTACTGAAAGACTAAATGAAATTATTGAAAGTTGTTTTTTTATTTGGTTTTAGGAATATTAAAAAAAAGAAGTACTGTCAAATAAAGCAAGATAGGTTGCTTTTAATGTAAAAACCAAAATATGAGACACCTATATTTCGGCTATTAAATTTTTCAATTAAAAGTGCTTTTATCAATAAATATAAAGTAGGCAGGAATTTAGAGCTTAGAGTCAATAACCTCATTTTATAAATATTATCAATTAATGTAATATTACCTTCAATATTTAGCCTAGTTATGCAAAAGTTTAGGGTTCATTAACCTAAACCAAATTGGAGGTACTAAACTTAATAACATCATGCCCGGATACCCCGTGGGCATTTGGGGAGAGTTTTTGTGGCTTTTTAAAATTTGGTATTTACGATGTGGTTGATAATGGTGATCGCTGTGGCGAGAAAGCTCAAACAAAAAAAGCCGTCCCATCGTATGGTTCGAATTCCAAGAATGGGTTGGGTTGGTGTCTTCGTAGCGTTTGTCATTCACCTTTTTTCTTTGCAAACCATAATGCTCAATGTATTGCACGGTTTCTAGCAAAATAGCACCTATAAAGGCTGAAACTAAAAACCAAAGCATGGTTTCAATTCCAAAAAAATAAAAGATAGCAATTACTGATGCAATTTCAATCAATACAAACTGAAGCAATTCATTTGTAAAACTCAAGGTTGATTTTTTAGCTCTTCTGAGTCGTTGCTTTTCTAAATTCCAAGCTGAAATAAAACTGAAGATGATACTGCGAAACCAAAAAGTGTAAACTAGCTCGTTTTTTCTTGCTGTTGAGGGATCTTCGGGAGTTGCAACATTTCTGTGATGTCCGCGATTGTGCTCAATAAAAAAGTGCATGTACAATGAAGTAAGCAACAAGGTTTTGGCCATAAATTGCTCGTGTTTGGTGTTTCGATGTCCGAGTTCATGTGCAACATTAATTCCTAAAACGCCGCATAATAATCCCATAGAGGTGGTTCTGCCAATTTGATCGAAAAGGGTAAGTTCAGGTGATGCGATTCCGATTAAGAAATAAACCAACAAACCTAAATGCAGGGGAAAAGTGAGGTAAATTAAAAAATCGTAAAGTGGGTGATTGGCTAGTTTAAGCTCTTCTTCCGCGGTTATGTTTTTCGAGTCGGGTTTAAAGAGTAATTCTACCAATGGAATAAATACAAATGCTTCGAAAATAGGGAGGAGGGTTTTCCAACCGGTGGAGCTAAAAGCAATAAAAGCTAAGATAGGGAGGGATACAATGGTTAAATATTTAGGCCATGTTTTGAACATTGTTTCAAATTTAAACACAAATTTTAATGATTCGTGGTTTCGTCATTGCGAGGAACAAAATGCAATGCAGTTCCGAAGCAATCTAATTTTTCTGGGGTAGACTAAAGCGAGATTGCTTCACTCCGTTCGCAATGACGTTTTATTGAGTTTCACTGATAAGAGTAGAGTCTCATTAATTGAGTAAAAACGCAGGTGTTACATCGAGTGTTCCCGCACTTGCAGGATTGTATCGAGATGTATTCTGAAAATAGCCTTCAGGGCTCAGACTGAGAGCGGTTTTTTAAATGGATGAGATTCCTGCCTGCGCAGGAATGACGGGGAGTTTTTTGGATTTCGTCATTGTGAGGAACAAAATGCAATGCAGTTCCGAAGCAATCTTATTTTTCAAGAATAGACCAAAACGAGATTGCTTCACTTCGTTCGCAATTAAGTTTAGCTCAAAAAAAAAGCCTCAATAAAAATTGAGGCTTTAATTTTTTTTAGAAAGAGATTTATTAAGCTTCGTCTAATTCATCCATTGCTTCTTCCTCGTCCATATCTGCTTTAACACATTTTATAGCTACTTGAATAAGCTTATCTACTTTAAAAATAGGGTAACCTAATCCAATAGCAAATTTTTTAAGCATAGCCATTTCGTGGTCGTCAATTACATCATCAATCATCATCATTATGGTTAAGTTTAGTAATTGAGCATGCCTGTCTTCTTTGGTAGCAGGTGGTGTAAAACTATAATCATTCGGATGATCAATAATGTGTTGAACTTCCTCTGGTTCTACGCCATATTTTTTGGCTACTTTATTTAAAAAGTCTTTTTCTACATCGTCTACGTGACCATCGGCAGAAGCCATTTTTATTAGGTTACGTACGTGGCTTTTCTTTCTTTTATCGTCGCCTGATTCAAATTTGTTGAATAAACTCATTTTAGTGATTTGTTTAAGGCTGTAAAAATATAAATGGATTGCAATAATTTAACCGTGCCAAGTAATTTTTTGATGATTATCGTACAAAAGAATTCCGTTGTTGATAAGGTTATTGATATTTTCTAGAAAAAACTCATCGCTGAACTCTTTAAAATTTATGCCCAACTCTTGAATATGAATAGGTTTTTGGGTATTTATCCTAATTTTTTCGGTAAATGCAACTAAATCGCTTTTGCGATGATGTTTTGAATATTTTTTTAAGCAAACGTCGCAAACTTTGCAATCTTCATCGTTTTTTTCGCCAAAATAGGCGAGTAGCTGCCTGCTTCGGCAAACCTTGTTGTTGGTTAAAAAGTTAACCATAGCTTCAACTCGTTTGAGGTGAACCTCTTTTCGGGTTTCGTAATTGGCTTTAGAGATGGTTACATTTTCGATTGCAATTCTTTCTCGGGTATAAATTATTTGTGGTTTGTTGCTTGCTTTGGCGTAATCAACCACTTTTGTTTTATGCAAATAATGAAGCATTTCTTCAACATTTTTTGTAGTTGAGCCAAGAGTTTTTGCCAATTTATTTTCGTTAATTTTTACAAATTGATCAAATAATCCGGGATAATTTCTCAGTAATGTTTTGAGAAAAAACTCCATTTTTTTGTTTTTCAATTGTAGCTCGTAAAAATCTCGATATGGAACTAAAATATTTAGCCGACTCTTGAAATCTAAAAAGTCGGTTAGTGCTATGTATTCATCTTTTTCAAGAATTTTTAGAGCATTGTAGGCTTCAACCATTTTGAAGTTATATCGTTTGCTAAAGGCCTCAATATCAAATTCAAACGAAGCTTCTTTTCCAGAACCATTAGGCAGTTGAAAATAGTTACCTAGGGCCGTATAAACCGATTTAATAAATGCTTTTGGGGGGAAAGCTTGGTTGGCTCTATCTTGTAAAATAGAAATATCAGCATTTTCGAAAAGTGTGATTGCTTTGGCAAATTTCTCATCTCTTCCGCCTCGGCCAGCTTCTTGAAAATACGATTCTAAATTATCGGGAATATTCATGTGGATTACCAACCTTACATCAGGTTTATCGATCCCCATTCCAAAAGCATTGGTTGCGCAAATAATGCGGGTTGTGCCAATTACCCAATTTTTTTGTTTGATGTCTCTATCCTGAGCAGAAAGTCCTGCATGATAATAATCTGCAGCTATTTCTGCCTTGTTTAAATATTTGGCAATTTCTTCGGTTAGTTTTCTTGAGCGGGTGTAAACGATACCGCTTCCTTGGTTTTCGTTTAAAACATCAATAAGTTTTTTCCACTTGTTTTCTTCAAAATAAACCTGGTAAGCTAAGTTGCTTCTGGAAAACGATTTCGAAAAAACGTTCGGTTTTTTAAATTGAAGTTTTTCTTGAATATCAATAACTACTTCGGGGGTTGCTGTTGCGGTTAGCGCCATTACCGGTAAATTGTGGTACAATGTTCTGAAATCAGCAATTTTTAGGTAAGGAGGACGGAAATCATATCCCCATTGAGAAATGCAATGAGCTTCATCTACTGCGATAAAAGATATTTTGACGTGTAGGAGTCTTTCCTTAAAAATTTCAGATTGTAACCTTTCAGGACTTACATACAGAATTTTGATTTTTCCGGCTTTGCAATTTTCTAAAACTGTTTCTATTTCGTTTTCTCGCATTCCAGAAACAATGGCACTAGCTTTAATATTCCTTTTTCTTAGGTTTTGAACCTGATCTTTCATTAAAGAAATGAGTGGAGATATTACTAAACAGGTACCCTCTAAAATTAAAGCTGGAATTTGAAAACAAATGGACTTTCCTCCGCCTGTAGGAAGCAATGCAAGAGTATCTTTGCCCGCTAAAATACTTTCAATAATATCTTGCTGTGGAAACCTAAAACTACTGTAACCCCAATATTTTTGGAGTACTTCATTGGGTTTTAGGTTTGATTTTTCCATCATAAAAGTTTGGAATATTACAAATTTGGTTAAATAAATACTATTTACTTATTTTCACTCAACTAAAATTTAACCGTTTGAGCAAGGTTTCTATTATGTTTATTGATGATGATGGTATCCATAATTTTGTTATGGAAAGTTATCTTAAATATTTAAAACTTGATGTTTCTCCTTCTTTCTTTACTGATTCTAAAAAGGCTTTGGCCATATTAAACGAAACAGAATATGAATTTTGGCCCGATATTATTTTTTTAGATTTAAAAATGCCAGTGTTAGAGGGGCATGATTTTGTTCAACAACTTCAAATTTACCACTCTAATTTAAAACAACACACTTGCTTGGTTATTCTTACCGCATCTGTTTCTCCTATCGATCAGCAAGAAATTAATAAGTTTCAAGTTGTTAGCGATATTATTATCAAACCAATAAGCACTCAAGCCTTAAAAGATGTTGTAAACAAATGCAAACAAGCTAAAAAAATTAGCTATTAGGTTTTACCTCATTTGCCGGAACCATCTTAGATTTAATCTTATCGTTTTCAGTTATTCCATCAATTATTTGAATGTTAATTCCATCTGATAAACCTGTGGTGATGTATCTTTTTTCGAATTCTTGTTCGCCTATTTCTACTTCTACGTAAGTTTTGTCATCTTCAAATTGCAATAATTTTTCTGGAATTGCCAATACGTCAACCACTTTATCTAAAACTATGTCTGCATTAGCGCTATAACCAGAGCGAATAAAAATTGAGTCTGAAAGGTTTACCATGGCTTTAATCTCAAATTGAATTGCACCGTTTTCCTCCATTCCTTTTGGAGAAATATATTCTAAATTGGCCTTAAAACTTTTGTTATCAATAGCCCCAATGGTTAAAATTAAATCCATCCCTTCCTTTATTTTTCCTACTTCAGATTCATCTACTTTCCCTTCAAAAACCATATCACCCATGTTGGCAATTAAGGCAATTGTTGTTCCCTCATTAAAGGTATTAGCCTCGATAACTGAGTTTCCTTCTTCAACCAAAACATCTAGCACTAACCCATCAGCTGTTGAGCGAATTAATGTGTTGATATTTGAACCCATTTTAGCTGAAGCTCCTTCTTTTATGATTTGTAAGTTTTCTTCTGCTGCATTTAGCTCTTCAGTTGCACTTTTCATATTGAGCTGTGCTGTTTGAAATTCTGCTTGGGCAATTACTTCATCATCAAATAGTTTTTTCTGACGATCAAATTCTATTTTGGCATTTTCGAAGGCAATTTTTGCACGGTTTAATCTGTTTTCGCCGTTGTTTACAGCAATCATATCTGGTATAACCTTTACTTTGGCAATAAGGTCTCCTTTTTTAACCTTGTCTCCAGGCATTACATAAAGTTTATCTACAATACCCGAAACTTGAGGTTTTATCAATATTTCTTTACGAGGCAGAACAGAGCCTGTGGCTACAGTTTTATTAACAATAGTTGCTTTTATAGGTTGTTCTGTTAAAGCAACCATAGGCTGCTCTTCAGATTTTTGGTAGAGGTAGTAAAGGGTTCCTAAAAAGGCTCCAACAATTACTAAAATTACGATGATATTAATTACTTTTTTCATGGTTTATGTTTCGTTTCTTAAGGCCATAACAGGATTTACGGCTGCAGCTTTTCTTGCGGGAATTAATCCTGCAAAAGCACCTGCAACAACTAAAATTATAGTTGCTGTAATAGCTATGTTAAAATCTATTTGAGGGTTGGTAAACATGTTGCCAACTTCACCTACCAAATTATTTACAATTTCAATTACCAAAACTCCTAAAAGCAAACCAATGTATCCTGCAATAGAAGTTAAAAAGGTAGATTCTAAAATTATTTGACTAATAATAGAGTAGGGGTTTGCTCCAATGGCTTTTCTTATTCCTATTTCTTTTGTTCGTTCTTTTACTACAACAAGCATAATGTTGCTAACTCCAATTACCCCAGCTAATAAGGTTCCAATACCTACAATCCAAATTAAAAAGTTAATACCAATAAAGAGGCTGTTTAGTTTTAAATATTCTTTTTCAGAGTTCCAAGAACCTATAGCTCTGGTATCTTCAGGATGAATTTTATGCCGGTCGGCAAGTACAGCGAAAATATTATCATGCAGGTTAGCTACCATAACTTCGGGTTTAGCGGTAACACAATACCATCCAACTACATTTCCATAATTAAAAGCTTGCTGAAAAGTGGAAAAAGGAATGTAAATGTTTTCTAAATCTCGCTCGCTAGAGTTGTTTTTAAACGGCTGATCGTAAACGCCAATTACCTGAAAATAAACACCTTTAATCTGTATGTATTCGCCTATGGGTTGTTCACCTTTTTCGAAAAGTAAATCGAAAACTCGTTTGCCAATTACACAAACTTTTCTTTTACCCGTTATGTCATTTTGGTTTAAAAAACGGCCTTCAAAAACATTAATTGGATCAACTTTTATGATTTCGGGCATATCCCCATACACAGAAAAGGCACCAACATATTTTCCTCTAATTACATTATTTTCGCCTCTGAAGCCTCCAAGTTGATTTCTTGGGCATAAAATATCAATACCTTCTACATTTTGGCTCATTGCCTCAGTATCAGAGTTGTTGAAATAAAAGCCTCTGCCTGGCGGCAAGCCTTTGTATGGTTTAGAGGTAGATTGGGTCCACATGTACAAAGCCTTGGTGGCAAAAGAACCGAAATCTTTTTTGGCTCCTTTTTCTAATCCATCTCCTGCACCCATCATAACCAAGAGCATAAAAATTCCCCAAAACACGCCAAAAGCAGTTAAAAAGGTTCGCACTTTGTTTTTTGAAAGTGCACTAAATATTTCTTGCCATCGGTCTAAATCGAACATATTATTCTTCTCTTAAGGCAATTACAGGATTAATACTGGCTGCTCTTGTTGCTGGAAATAGTCCTGCAAATACACCTGCCAAAACTAAAATTAAGGTAGAGGTAATGGCTACTCCAAAGTCTACTTCGGGGTTTTGGAAAAAGTCTACCCCTTGAATATTTTCGGCCATAAGCTGAAGTACAAAAACGCCACCTACCAAACCTACATAACCTGCAATGGAAGTAATAAAAATGGCTTCTAAAATTATTTGGCCAATGATGTTTGAAGGCGTTGCTCCAATGGCTTTTTTGATTCCAATTTCTTTGGTTCGTTCTTTTACAACAATTAGCATGATGTTACTTACGCCAACAATTCCGGCCAAGATTGTTCCAATGCCAATTACCCAAATAAAAATGCGAATGTTGTCTAACAAATCGGTATAGGTTTTCATGTTTTCCATCAGGTTTCTTACAAAAACCGCTCTTTGGTCTTGGGGATCAAAATTGTGTACTCGGGCTAAATCTTGTCTTACTTCTTCGGCAATGGCTTGGCTTTCTTCTAGGGTTGCATCGCCAACAGTAAACATCAATTGGTCTATTCTATTGGAGCCATTAAAAACTGTTTGACCGGTAGTAATTGGAATGTATAAGTTTCGCATTTCACTTTCTGAGCCTTCATCTATGTAAATACCAACAACTTTAAACGGAATACCATTTACATTGAGGTACTTGCCCATTGCATCATTGGTTTCTGGAAATAAATTTTTTTGAATTAGCTCGCTAATTACAATAACTTTTTTGCGGTCTTCTAAGTCTAATTCATTTAAAAAACGGCCTTTGGTGATAATGGTATTTTCTAGATATTGATGCCCCGGATGGGTTGAGCGAATGCTATAATTTCCGTATTCTTTACCGTGGTTTACAGTTGCTCCCCACACTCCATAACGAGATGAAATATGGTCTACTTCATCCATTTTTTTGGTTCTATCGTATTCATCATTGGTAAATTGAATACTTCTACCTGGTTTTAGCCCTTTGTGTGGCATAGATGTTCTTCCAGAAAATAGCCAAATGCTGTTGTTGGCGTCATCTTTAAATTCATCAATAACACCATTTCTAATCCCGGTGCCTGAACCCAATAAAATAATGAGCATAAAAATTCCCCAAGCAACACTGAAACTTGTTAAAAATGTTCGCAATTTATTTTTGCGAATTGTGGCAAATATTTCTTCCCAACTATCTCTGCTAAACATACTCAGGATGATAAATTTCGCCGTCTTTTAAATTAATTACCCTATCGGTTTGGGCAGCTATGTCGTTTTCGTGGGTTACAATAATTACCGTTATGCCCAACTTATTTACCTCTTTGAAAATTCGCATAACATCTTCTGATGTTTTTGAGTCTAGAGCACCTGTGGGTTCATCTGCCAAAATAACTTTTGGGTTTGATACAAGTGCCCTTGCAATTGCAATACGCTGCTGTTGGCCTCCTGAGAGCTCGCTTGGTAAATGCTCAGCTCTATCGGCTAAACCCATTTTTTCGAGATACTCATAAGCCAATTGCATGCGCTTTTTTCTGTTTACCTTTTGGTAATAGAGTGGAAGCGCTACATTTTCGGCGGCAGATTTATAAGAGATTAGGTTAAAACTTTGGAATACAAAACCTAAAAATTTATTGCGAAGTTGCGCTGCTTTGGTTTGGTTGAGGTTTTTGATAAGCACATCATTTAACTTATAAGTGCCTTCATCGTAATCATCTAAAATTCCTAATATATTAAGCAAGGTAGATTTTCCTGAGCCAGAAGAGCCCATAATTGAAACCATTTCACCTTGTTCTATTTTTAAATCAATACCCTTTAAAACATGTAACGGGTTTTTTCCTACTTGGTAACTTTTGTGTAAACCGTTAATTTCAACCATTAATGCAATATTAAGTTGAATTTCAGAAGAAAATCCTGAATTAATGTAAATGGTATTTTATTTATTTGGGAGGAAAAATACCTTAAAAACTGGTTAAGCAGCTTTTAAGGTATTGTTTTGTGTTAGGCTATTCCAAAGTTGAATTGCTTTGTTGTATCCATTTTCTTTTGCCCAAAACAAATACTTCCAATAAGCTTGCTCTTGGTTAAGCATTTTGGCAGCTTGAGCAGTTTCGAAATAAAACTGTGGACTGTTTAGGTTTCTTTCTATTCTAGATTTAAAAACTTCTATTGCTAATTTAACTCTTTTGGTTTTGTTCAATACCTTTATATAAACCAACTCAAGTTTTGAGTTATAGTTTTTGATTAGCTCCATGGTGCAAAATCTTTCAAGCATTTCTAAATTACCTGAATTTAAAAGTAAACTAGCTTTTAACAAAACAGCAGTTTGATGGCTTGGGTTAAACCCGAGGTAAATATTGATATCTTCTAATGCTTGGTTTTGTTTTCCAACTCTTTGCAATAGGCTTGCTCTTAAAAAATAGGCAGCATCAAATTGCGGATTATCGTTGATTATTTTACAAAGTGTTTTCCATGCATTTTGATTCTTGTGTAAATCATATTGCAACAATGCTTTTAGAATTAAAAAGTTAGGATTATTTGGCCTAATTAATTGCCAGGTATTTAAAATTGATTCAGCTTCATTGTATTTTTTTAAAGCTAAGTATGCTTTGGCTTTGTTTTCTAAACTCTTTTCCCATTTTAAAATATTGCTGTTTTTAGCAAATTTTAAAGTAGCTAAATGGCTTACCATTAATTCACCTGATGGAAGTTTAATTAGCTCGAAAAATTCTTTCGAATTGATAAATAACTCTGTGTCGTAAGGTTTGCCTTCAAAGTATTTAGTTTTAACCATTTCGGCTTTCTTTAAAGCAATACTCCAATCTCTAGATGAAATTCCAAAAGGTTTTTGTGCGATGTTGTTAATTGTTGCGCTCATAATATTACTTTTTAAAAAATTCAACTTTTATGTTTTTGGTAGGCATGAAGGTTTCTTTTTCTAATTGCGATATTCTTGCCACAATTTTTTTTCCTTGCAATAGCGCGTCAGCAATGATGTTGCAGAAACCTGAATTTAGTTCTCCGATGAAAAAATCTCTATAAAAGAGAAATATTTTTCCGTTTGCGGGAAAGTGGTTTGCTTTTTTAACCTCTAAGTTTGCGCCCTTTTGTAGGTGGTGATAAATAAAAGGAAGTTGTGAGTTTTCTGTAATTCTAATCCAATCGGCACCAATTAAACCTTCGGAAGTGGTGGTTTGGTTTTTTCTGAAAAATTGGATGCCAAAAACTGTTTGGAAATCGGGAGCTAGTTTCGATGTAATTTTCATAATACTGTGTTTAATAAGTTTCACAGTACAATGTTATTACCCGAAACCGTAATCTATTTACGGTGTGTAATTATTTGAAAATAAGTTGTTTAATTGTAGTTTTCTAGGGCTTTTTGACTCTCTTTTACAATGGCTTTTTTTAAGCTTTTTGGAGAGATAACTTTTACGCTACTTCCATATCCTAAAATTTGCATAACCAATTCGTAAGATTCTATTACTTCTATTTCTACTCGTAATTCTTTTTTAGAATCGGTAATTATTTTTTGAGAGAAATGTATGGGTTGAGATTTTACATAATGCCCTTGTTGAGGGTTAAAAGATAAAACTACTTTTTTGGGCTTTTCGGTGGAGGCAGTTATACCAACAGAATATTTAAAAAAGTGATCGTGAGAAAAAGTTGAATCTCTTTCGAACTTATTATTTGAAAGCGTAACCTGCAAAATTCTATCTAAACCATAAGTTTTAAGTTTTTGGGCTTTGTGATCTATTGCAATTAAATACCAACGGTTGCGGTATTCTTTCAGCAAATGAGCATTAAGCGTATAACTTTTAGTTTTTTCTGCTTTGTACGAGGCATATTCAATTTCAATTTGTTTTTGGTTTTGAATGGCTTCAAGTAGCACAGGTAAATGCTCGCTTCCCTCAATTTTTGTTACTGTTTCGAACTGTACATATTGTTGAATTGCATTTTCGTCGGAATCTACACTGAGGTTAATTCGCTCAAAAAGTTTTCCAATGGCAAATTCAAAATCTTCGAAAACCTTTATGCCTTTAAATTGGTGTAGGGTAGTGGCAGCAAACCTTAAGGCATGCAAATCATCATCGTTAATAGGAATATTATCGATTGAATAATTTGGATCTTCGTAATAGTAACCTCCATCTGCTTTTGAGAATTTTATGGGTGCCTCATAACCAAGTGCAGCATCAAAACGCATGGCGTTTAAATCTTTCTCTATGGTAGAAGTTGAAACCCTTTCTCCAACTGAATTGAAAAGGGCATCTTCACAAGCTTGCCTAATGAATTCTTTGCTGGGATAAGGCTTGTATTTATTACGAATACATTTATCAATTATCCTGTATCTAAGCAGTGCAGATTTGTTTGCTGGCATGTTGCTAAAATATCAATAGATTTTATGAATTGGTGATAAATTTTTAATTTGGATTAACAAAAGACGTTTACATTTGTCTTATTTAGAATAAATCTAAACAAATGAATGTTTTTGTTGCCGACGGGCACTTTTTATCTAGAGAAGGCGTAAAAAATATTTTACTTTCAAACCAAAATTGCGAATTGGTTGGTGAAGCTGTTAACAAAATTGAAATTCTTAAAAATTTAAGATCTCAAAAAATAGATTTATTGATTATTGACCCAAAAAGTGTGTTAGGTTTTAAGAATGAAATTTTAAAACAAATTACCAACGAATATCCATTTACCAAAGTACTTATTATTGGCGGAGAATACTCTCAAGGTGATGTTGTAGAAATAATTCAAAGTGGAGTTACAGCTTTTGTTACAAAGCATTGCAGTAAAGCAGAAATTTTAAAAGCTATTGATTTTGCCATGGTTGGCGAAAAATTCTTTTGCAATAAGGTTATTGAGTTGATGATTTCTAAAAATAAACCTACTGAAAACTCAAATTGCGATCCATCAGTTTTAACTGATAGAGAAACAGAAATTTTAAAATTGATAGGAGAGGGGTTAACTACTTCAAAAATAGCCGAGAAGCTAAATTTGAGTATTCATACCATAAACACTCACCGAAAAAACATCAGCAAAAAATTGCAAATAAACACACCAGCCCAAATGGTGAAATATGCAGTAGAATCTGATTTGTAACTATTGAATTACAAATCTTTTCTTGTAAACTGTATTATTGGTTTCTAGTTGTAAAAAGTATACACCAGCAGCAATTTTTTCAAAAATTATTTTGTTGTTTTCTGGAATCCAACCTTCTTGAAGAATAGCGCCTGTTATAGAAATTATTTTATAATAATTATTTTGATTTATTGATTTAGGTAAATATGTAAATCCTTCAGTTACAGGATTAGGGTAAATATCGAAATCAAAGTTTTGAGTTTTACAATTTTCAATTTTTTTGATATCAGAAAAAGATTTTTTCCCATCAAAATCTACTTGTTTTAATTTAAATAGTAAAAAATCATTTTCTAAAAAATCAATTTTTAATTTTTGATGATAATGATTGGTTTCGTTTGAGGTGCCTTTGCCGTTATTGGATGAAAGTGAATAAAAGTCAGTCCCATTTTCTGAAGCCAAAATTTCGAAGAAATCGTTATTCAATTCAGATAAGGTTGTCCAAGAAAATTCAACATTTTCATCTTCACACTTGCCATTAAAATCAGCTAAATCCACTGGTAAAGGATTATTTGCAGTTGAAGACCAAAAAGTAAAAGGACTAAAATTTGAAACTCTAGTAGTTGATTGTAAAGTTCCTGCCGCAGTTGTACCTGTAGTTCCTCCATTTCCTTCGCTTACCCATTCGGCTCCATCCCAACGAGCTACTCTTAAATCGGTTAAATTGTCTACATCACCACTATTCGCATCAAACGATAAAATTACATCTGCAGAAGCTGTAGTTGCTAGCCGATCTAAAATCCAAAACTCTCTTGAACTTACATGGTCAAGATTTGCATCATTAAAATTTATATCAAAAGAGTTGCTAGGGTTGGCCATAAAATATTGAGCTCAAAAGCTCGCGCTACCGCTATTTGGTGCACCAATTCCAATGGGTTGGTAGTTTCCACCTGAACTCGAGGCCCAATTATCTACAGTCCAATTAGATGCAGCGCCCGCTACCCAATATCTTGATTGCGAAAAACCTGAAAAATTTAGGATTAATGCAATAAGAAAAATAAAAAATAATTCTCGTCATAATTATAAAAACGCAAATTATTCTTTAGGTTTCCAAAAAAATAAATAATTCGTTGTAAGGCTAGTAAAATTAGACGTAAATCAAAAAAAAAGCCCCACCAATGTGAGGCTTTTTTTTGAAAAAATTATGACTAAAAGTCTCTTCTAGGTCTTTCTTCTCTTGGTCTAGCTTCGTTAACTACAGCATTTCTGTTGTTTATAGACGCACCGTTTAAATTTTCGATTGCTTTTTTAGCTTCTTCGTCGTTTGACATTTCAATAAATCCGAAACCTTTACTTCGGCCACTAAACTTATCAGTAATAATTCTTGATGAAGTAACTTCACCAAATTCTGCAAAATGATTTGCTAATTCGTCCTCGGTTATTTTATAATCGAGATTTCCTACATAAATATTCATAATAAAAAGATATAATAACATCACGAAAATAACCAATACCTACGTATAAGCAAATTAAATTTAGGTTAATCAAAAAAATATTTTTCTGATTTTCAAAAAGTTAGGCGTAAAGTTGGTCGAAGTATTCTTCTAACATTCTTTTAACGGCAAACTGTTCTCTAGTATCGTTAATACTATTTTTCATCATGTTTAACCATTTTGGTTTGTCGTTATAGTAAGTAGGCACAACTTCAGTTGTTAAAACTTTGTACAAAGAATCTCTATCGTTCGTATCTAATTCTTTTTCGTTTTCGCTTTCAAACCCGTTTCCAATTTGCCAACCGTTTTCTCCGTGGTTACATGCCTCTGGCCACCAACCATCAAGCACACTTAGGTTTAAAACTCCATTCATAGAAGCTTTCATGCCTGAAGTTCCACTTGCTTCTTTTGGCCTGCGAGGGTTGTTTAACCAAACATCTGATCCACGGGTTATTTTGGCTCCAATTTCCATATCGTAGTTTTCTAAAAATACTACTGCATGGGGATATTTTTTGGCCATTTTTACCAAATTTGAAACTATTCCTTTTCCTGTATCATCTAGTGGATGAGCTCTTCCTGAAAAAATCAATTGCAATTTGCCATCTCTTAAAAGTGGATCGATTACTTCGTATTTAGAGAAAATTAAATCACTCCTCTTATAAGGTACAACTCTTCTTGCAAAACCAATGGTTAATACATCTTCTTTTAAATCAATACCATTACGCATTTTAACATAATTGATCAATTCGCGTTTGTTTTCCATGTGAGCTTCCCACAAATCTCCATCATTATCCATGGCATCAAAAATTCTATCGGCAACCCAAGTAGGAGTATGAATTGCATTGGTGATAGCAACAATTTCTGATCTATTATCAACGTGAGCCCACATTTTGGTGGCAGTTTCACCATGAAGTTGAGCAACAGCATTTGATTTTCTAGACAATCTCAAGGCACCAACAGTCATGTTGAATGGATTCCCTCCAAGTTCTTCTAGTTGAGCTTCTGTTAAACCATGGTTTGCTCCCATATACATTAATCTCTCAATGGGGTGAGATTCGTTTCCTTGAACTACAGGAGTATGGGTAGTGAAAACAATTTCGTTTTTACTTTTCTCCCAAGCTTCTTCAAAAGAAGCTCCTTTGTCCATTTTTTCTTTCATTAACTCAAAACCTGCAAATAATGCATGACCTTCGTTAAAATGGTAAACATCAGGTTTAATGCCTAATTTACGCAGTGCTCTAACACCGCCAATTCCTAAAACCATTTCTTGCGCAACTCTTTCTTCGCCAAACCAGCCGTATAATTGGCCAGTAATCCAAGCATCGTTATTTCCTGGAATATCTGTATCTAATAGGTAAATGGCATTATTTCCGTAAATGTCTAATTTCCAAACCTTACATTTCACTTCAACTCCTCTAATATCTACAGAAACTTCAATTCCTGTATCTTCAAAATTGTATTCGTAGTTGTGGTATGTATCGTAAGGTTTTCCGTTTTTATCAACGAATTGGTCTGAGTAACCTTGTTTCCATTTTATACCAATTCCTATTACGGGATAATCGTGGTCTTTGGCTCCTTTGAGGTAATCACCGGCTAAAATACCTAAGCCACCTGCATAGGCTTTAAATGAGTTATCTAAAGCATACTCCATACAGAAATATGCAACTTTTGGAAGTTTTTTGTTTTTCATATTGTTGTAATTGCGGCTTGCAAAATAGAAAATTGATACGACTAAATTGCATTAAAATATTGTTAATATATCAACAAAATTAAACTAAGTGTTTTTTGTACACTTTTGAAAATAAAAAAATGAAAGTAGGAGTGGAGATTAGCATGTACCCATTACACAAAGATTTTGAAAAAGATATTTTGGAATTTATTCAAAACCTTAAAAGGTTAGGTTTAAAGCCTCAAACTAACGGAATGAGTACTCAGGTTTTTGGAGAAATTGATGAGGTTTTTTTGAACCTAAATAAAGCTATGAAAGCAGCTTTTTCAACTGAAAATCAAATTGTATTTAACCTAAAAGTTTTAAACAACCCGCTGCCAAGTGATTTTAGTTTATGAAAGTATGTATTGCTATTGCAAATATTAGAATTACAAAAAACTAACTTTTATTCTTTAAACTTTATCAAACTTCTAAAGTAATAAGTATCACTTTGAGATTTAACCTTTACAAAAAGTAACAATTTACCTTTTGGAAATTTTTTGATTTTGTATTCATCTATTTTTTTGAAGTCGAGAATTAATCTGAGCAGGGCCGGAGACTCTTTGCATCTGCTAAAATAACAGAACTGTTTTCCTTTTTCTCTTCCGAAGGTATGTCTGGTAATTTTATCAGAATTATTTGAACTTAGTCTCAAAACTTCGGGAGAGTTAACAGGTACGTTATAATTTTTAAAATTTGGCACCAGGATTTTATCGCTTTCGGCATTAAAAAATGTGGAGGTTAGAGTTAAGTCATCAGAAGCAACATAAGCAACAGAAATTCCTGTATCGGCGGCTTGAATTTCCCAACCTTCAAAGCCAACTACTAATGAAAAGTATGTTTTTGAAATTTCGATTGAGTCCTCGTTTAGGCTATAATAAACGCTGTCTTGTTCAATAAAACCTTTAGGTTCTGGGTTGTTTTCTTGGCATCCCCCAAAAATTAGGGGTGAAATAAAGAAGATTAACCAAAGCCTTTTCATGAAGTAAAGGTGTGGTTTTTTACAATAGTTTAACTAGACTGATGGTTAAATCTTTGTTTTTACCGTCAAAATAAAAAAAAGTATCTCTAAATTTTGGTGGACCAAGTAACCCTCCATTTTGGTTTTGGCTAAACCCATATGGCTCTGCAGGAATTCCAAAATAAGTATTAAGTTTTTGGTTGTTGTCTATATCATGAAAAATGGCAATGGCATATTCGCCTTTTGGCAAATCGGGTATGGCAATATTTAACTTATTATTAAAAACAGGATTGACGGTTTTTAAAATTGCTTTTTCGGTTTTCAAAAAACTTTCATCAGAATTGTAAACGGCCAAAAAAATACTTCCTTTTAGGGTCTCAATATTTTCAACATTAAGGTTTATTTGGCTATATAAATAGCTGTTATAGAGAAATAAAATTAATATGAAAAAGGTTTTTTTTATCATTTCGAAAAAGGAAACACCGCAATAAAAATTTTTTTTAAATCATAGCTTGATAAAGCAGCGAAACAGCAAAAAGAATTATTAAAAACCAACCAAATAAACCTTCGATTAAAGCAATAAACCTTGCAAAAGGAAAAGTATTATCACTTTTGCCAAAGGTTAAAAAGGCCCTTAAACTTTGGTCGAAAGCAAACCAAACTTGCAGCAAAACTTTGCCAAGTGGTTTTGCACCTGAAGTGTCTATTTCGTTAGGCACTAAAATAAAAACAAATCCAAAAAATACAATTACAAAAAACACATTAAACAAAACCAACAAGGGGTTACTGCCATAATCTGAAGTAAAAAATAGCAATTGGTTAAACCGTAATTGAAATAATTTTTTTAATTTCTTTTGACTTTGGTAGTCTGTAGCTAACTTTTGAGTTTCTATTTCTCGCATCTCTACATAACTTCTATCTGCAGAAATTCTATCTCCTCTGGTTTTGTAAATGTCAATCCAATTTTGATAAGTTGCAATTAGTTCAGGGTAAAGCACAATACTATCTGAATTAATAGATTGTATCGGGTTAAAAACAAATGGATTAATACTATTTGAATCAAGCATTCCGTTCTCGTTAATTAACCATTTATTAGGAATTATTAGGCTTAGGTTTTGACTTAGCACATCCCAATCGGCGTAAACAAAATATTTGTTTAAAGGAAAAGAAGTTCTAAAAAGACTTATTCCAGATAGCAAAGAGTTCCTGATGCTTAATTCATGATAAACTTCGGAGAAATTGTAAACAATTGGAACTTCAATTAGAGAGTTTTCAATTAGCAAATCTTTGCTGTTTCCAACAATTACAAAAGGTAAATTTTTATTGTTTGATGAGAACTTACTTGTATTGATGTTTAAGCTGCTTAATGGATTTAAGCCAATTTTGAGGTAACTTCTTTTTTCTAAATTAGTAAGGTTAGTATCGAAAAATTGAACAATAGTTGAGTTTGTAATTTGGTAATTTAGTTCTAAATTTTGGGGTATTTCTGCCCTGTTTTCATTATTTTTTGATGAAAAACACAGCATAGATTTTTCGATTTTTGAGCTATCTATTGAGAAATAAATAGGATTGTTGTCCTCGAAAATTAGTGAGCGATTTGCTGACTTCGCATATAATTCTGCAACCTCAATTTTTGTTTTTTTGATTGATAAATTACCAATTGTTTTTGGAGAAAAATTAAAGTTTTGAACTTCAGAATTAGAAATAAAATAATTTGGAAGTATTTGCTGAAATGATTCAGTTTTTGCAATATAATTCTCATCAAAATCAAAGCTTAAATTGGTAATTTTTGAATTGGTAATAATTAAACCTGAAGTAAAATCTGAGTTGGCAAAAAATATATTTGAAAAATTGAAACCATCTAATTTTAAATTGTAAAAAGCTGAATTGTAAATGTTTATTGGTAAATCTTGAAGAATGTAATTATCCATTAATTCTAATGTAGAATCCTTAGCCAAAAGATATTCCAAAACAGAAGTTGTGGTTTTTTGCTCTCCTGCTTCGTTTGTGTCAGGCAATAAAAAAAAATCTTCTGCAACAATTATTTTATTCTCAATTTTTATTTGTTGAAATAGGACCAATTCACCTTTTTCATTAAATTTTTCATCGGTTAACAAAAAAGAATCTTGTTTTGGGTGAATGCCGGCAAGTATTTCAATAAAGTCATGTTCAGCTAAAATTTCAAGGTTTTGAGCATCTGCTTGAAACCCTAAGTGAACAATAAAAAAAGTAAGAATGACTAAAAAATAACTTTTCATCAATTGAAATTATCAGTAAACATACTTTAAAACAATTTTAAAATTCTTAAAACGGAGCAATAATAACCCATCAATTTATTGTGATAAAAATTATTCGTCGCGATGCACTTTTTGTGGCGAAAATGCAGGCAAGCACACCGCCATATATTCAGCTCCCTTTGGGGTAGTATACTTTACCTTTTCTCCCTTGGTTGCTAAAAATGCTTCTCCTTTTTTTACGCAATAGGTTTTATTGGATGTAATAATTTCCATTTCGCCTTTAAGAACAATAGTATATTCATCAAACTCGGGAGTTTGAAAAGGCTCTTCCCAACCTGCAGGAGAATTCATTTTAGCAATGCTAAGCTCAGAAGATTGTGAATTTACCGCACCAAAAAACTCTAATATTTCTTTTGGTTTGTTTCCTACAGATTCAATTTTTGTAGGAGCTAAAATATGTTTTGCCATATGGCAAAAGTGACACTATTTATTTAAAAATTGAATAGAAAGCCAATAATCATTAAATGAGATTGATATGGTTTTGATGTATCCAAAATCATTTCTATGGGCATTTAAAATTCCTTCATTTCCTTGAGCATCTTTAATGGCAGCTAATGTAAAGGGTTCGCCATTGTCGTTTTCATTTTGAAATAAGGTAGATAACACTTCAAAGTTTTCTACTTTGCCACTTTGGTAGTTGATGGAAAAATTGGTTATTGGTTCGTTGATGAAAATAAAGGTGTTTTCGCCAGGTTTTAAGCTGCTCCATTGCTTTGTTGCATGATCGAAATACCTAACATATTGAAAAGTTTTTTTAATTCTTTTTGAGAGAAAGCTTGGTTGAAACTTAAAAAGAAAATTGCCAAAAAAATAAATATCCACCTTTTCATAACCCGTATTTTTAGCAAATATTGGTGAATATATTCTACTAAGTTATGATTTGAAACACTTTAAAAATTGATAAAAATCAGCATTTAAAAAACCAAAGTTTGCATTGCATTCGCAGGTATGGTTATTTCAGCAGACATTTCTCCTACCAATAATTTATAATTAACTGATTCTGCACTTTGATTCATTACCATGGTTGAAATTTTCCCATCTGTATCGATAAAAGAAGTAGTTAATAATTGGCTTCTACTAGAAGCGCTGCTTATTCTGTAGTCGTTTGGTGAAACAAACTTTGAGAAGTGCCCAATGTAATAATATGAGGGTGTAAAAATTAACTCTTTACTTTCTAAATCTGCATGAACAGGGGCAAAGCATAAATTTCCAACATGGTTTGGCCCACCAAATTGATCGAGTAAAATATTCCAATCGGTCCAACCAACTGTTCCATTATTAAAATCATTAATCATCGATTTTCCATATCTCTCGGCATTTGGCCAATGCTCGTATTTGGTATTGTCAAATCTTTCGTTGCAACCTTCTGTAAAAAGAAGTTCTTTATCAGGAAAAGCATCTTTTACAACTTTCAAATTTTCAAACATTGGCTCTCCACCCGACCAGTTTTCGTACCAATGGAAACCAATTCCCCATGCATATTTGGCCGCGTCAGCATCACCAAAAATGGTATTGGCTCTGTTTACAATTAAATCTCGGTTATGATCCCAAACCACAATTTTTTTACTTCCTAATCCATTTTTCTCGAAAGTTGGGCCTAAGTAGTTTTTTAAGAAGTCACGTTCTTCTTCTGCAGTATAAATGCAGCTTTCCCATCTTTGAACTGCCATAGGCTCATTTTGCATTGTAACTCCCCAAACATCTATACCTTGGGCTTGGTAAGCTTCAATAAATTTTACATAATAATTTGCCCATGTTTGGTAATATTCGGGCAAAAGTTTTCCTCCTTCTAACATGTTGTTATTACTTTTCATAAATGCCGGAGGACTCCAAGGGCTAGCATAAAAAGTTACTTTATTTGATGCAGCTTTTATGGCTTCTTTTATCAAAGGAATTCTAAACTCTAAATCGTGTTTAATGTTAAAGCTTTCCAATTCTTTATCGCCTTCTTCAATATATGTAAAGCTATACGGACTAAAATCGCAACTGTGAATTGAGGTTCTAATTATGGAATAGCCAATTCCGTTTTCTTTGCTAAAATAAGCTTCAATTAATTCTTTTTGAGTTCCTTCTGGAAGCTTACTCAAAACCTCAGCTGATGCATCTGTAATTGCTCCTCCAATGCCTAAAATTTGCTGAAATTTTTTGCTAGGATTAACAAAAACTGAAATTTCAGATTCTAAAGGTTGTTTTACTTTTTCGAATGTTTTTTCATCTGTTTTTGATAACCTAAAATTTGAATTTTTTGCTGTAGTATAAACTGTAATTATCCTTTCTGTTAAATTATTAAGTTGGTTTTCATTTGTAATTTCAGATTGATTTTCGATTATTAGTGTATCGGTATTTGCAGCAGATTGCTTGCAAGCAAAACAGCTCGTAGAAGCCAATAAAATTAAGATAAGGTTTTTCATACCATAAGTATTTTTTTCAATAGTAATTATTTTTTTAAATATCCTATAATAGGATTTTAATAACTGTTACACCAATCAAAATATTTTGATGTAATTTGTTCTTTTTGTGCATTTAAATAATCAATAAAAGCCAAAGCAACAGGAGATAGGTTTTTACTTTGTTGCCAAACCAAGCTCCAATTGGTAATTATGGGGAAGTCTTTTATTTGAATTACATCAACTTCTTTGCCTTCAATGGCATTTTTCAATCCTATAATGGGCATTAACGAAATACCTAAACCAGCTAAAATTGCTTGCTTTACTGCTTCGTTAGAAGTTAAAACTAATTTTTTTGATGGAATTATTTTATGGTCGGCCAAGTATTTTTCCATGGCTTGCCTAGTGGCTGAACCTTGTTCTCTATAAATAATTGGGGTTGTAGCTAGTATTTTTTTGAGGTTGCTTAATGATAAATTTTTGGATATTGATTTTCCCACCCAAAATAATTTATTAGGCAAAAGAGGCAACTGATTTAAATTTAAACTTGGTGTTAAAACCGAAACCAAAGCAAAATCTACTTCGTTTTTTTCTAAGCTGGTTATTACCTTTGTTTTGTTAGTTACATCTAAAATTAAATCAACGCCCTGATGTTGGTTTACAAAATCTGAAATATAGTAGGGGATTACATATTTTCCAGTAGAAACCGATGTTATTTTTAGGGGACCAACTAAGTTTTTTTTTCGTTGTTGAATTTTGGTATTCATGTTTTCCACCTCGTTTAAAATAGAAATGGCACTTTCGGCAATATCAAATCCAAACGGTGTAATAAATAGTTTTCGGCCAACTACTTCTGTTAAAGGAATATCAAATTGATCTTGAAAATTTTTTAATTGTATAGAAATGGCAGGTTGCGACAGGTGAAGCAAATTAGCTGCCTGTGTTATACTTTTTGTTTCAACTATTTTTAAAAAAACTTTTAGTTGATGGAGTGTATAATGCATAAGATAGATTTATATTTTAATTGCAAAGTATAAAAATATCTAATTGTTAAATACTATAATTACAAAAGGGCAAGTAATATTTTAGGTTATGTTAATCTTAATGTAGGAGAAGGTAGGGTGCTATTATTACTTTTTTCTCCGTAAGTTTTTTCCAACCAAGTATTAAAATATCCTCCATGGTTTTGAGCTAAAAATTTTATTTGACTATAGTAAAACTCTTTTAAAAAAGCTTCTATTTGCGGAGGCATTTTTATTGATTTTGATTTATTTATTGCCTGCGGGTTTACTTTATTCTTAATATTTTTTTGGGACACTTTTCCAATGAAGTTTGCAACTTCAAAAATGAGGGAATGAGGGGCATCAATTATAGCATCAAAAAAGCCAATTATTATTTGTTTTTTAGGAAAAACTTCTGAATAGTTTTTTATTATTTGGTTGTAATCTGACCTTAGCACCTGCTTTTCTGCAGTTAAAAATTTCAATAAATCTTCGTTAGTTAAATTTTCATACGAAAAGTGTTTTTTATTTTCAGATTCCATCTTAAAATGTGACCAAGCCCTATCAATAGGATTTCTTACCATTAAAACTATTTTAGCTTGTGGCGAAAGATTGTACATTTTTAGAATATCGCTTTTTTTTAAAATACAGTAACTTGGAGTAATTTCTCCCTTGTAACCTTTAAGCTCTTCGAATAATGATAAATACCAATTATCGTTATAATTTGAAAAGTAATATTTCAATAAAAAAGATACTTTTTTGAATTTCTTTTTTTCAAGATTATTTGAAATATTCGATAAAGCATCTGAAGTCCATTTTGGATCAGTAAGTCTCTTGTTTAAAGAATTTTCTATTAATTTATTAGGAGAAGAATAATTTTTAGACCTGTCGAAATAATGAATTTCTTTTACAGGCAACATGCTAAATTTTGGTATAGATTTTAATTGAAAATGCAGCCAAGTTGTTCCACATTTTTGAACTCCTATTCCCCAAAAGTCAATAGGGCTAGTTTCTATTTGGTTACTTTCAATCATATCAAACTTAATTTTTTAAACAAAGAATTTAAAAACTAAAATTAATTAAACCCAAAGATTATTATTTATTATAATTATTATTTATGTATAAAATAAAAAATATAAATATAATTAAATGATAAATAATTTTCACTTTTGAAAAAAAAATAATGGTAAAGACGGCAATCGAAACAATAAAATTAATTGATGGAGAATACACTCCTCAAGAAGCAGCAAGTATTTTATTGGCAGTAATTGAAGAAAAAATTAAATATCATAATATTCATATTTTAAGTCATGAAGAGCGTTTTAATGTTTCAAATGAAGGCTCCATCAAAAGACTTAAAGAGTTAAAACAATCTAGAGAAGAAATTTGCCAATTGATTGAGTTAGCAAAATCTGATAACAAAAGATTTAAAATAAAAAGCAATATTAATATCGAATTGGTTTAAGCCATAAAAAAAGGTGGTTTGGTTATAAAGTCCTCCGGAGAAATCTGGGGGATTTTTTTTTCTACTTTTTAAAATAAACCAAAGAGTTTAATTTTAGAAAATACATTTCGTTGATATTATCTATTTTTTTTATTAATTACAATTTCATATTTAATAAATTGCCACACTAAGCAACGAACAACTATTTTAATCGTCAAATTACAAACCATCACAATTAGTGTTTAAACAAGCCTTTGTTTTTTATTGCTTGTTAGTTGGCTTTTTATTGCCAGCACTAGATTCGTATGCCCAATTAAATCCTCAATTTAATTCTAATTTAGTTCAAGGGTGCGCTCCGTTAGTTGTTTCATTTTCAGATCAATCTACGGGTGGAACTATTATTTACAGGGCCTGGAGTTTTGGTAACGGAAACAATTCAATAGGCAACAATACAAGTCCAACAGCAAGCTACATTAATCCTGGCACATACTCAGTTACCCTAACTATTTCAGATGGAGAAGATACTGCCACTATTACAAAGCCCAACTACATTACTGTTTTTGCAAATCCAGTTCCTGATTTTAGCTTTACTCCAAATTCGGGTTGTGTTCCTTTAGGAGTTCAGTTTACAGATTTATCTAATGTTCCTTTAGTTGGGGTAAACAATTATACTTGGGATTTTGGTGATGGTTCGCCAACAGTTTCAACTATAAATCCTAATCATGTTTACCAAGCAGCAGGAAACTTTACAGTAAGTTTAAATATTGTTGATGCTAATGGTTGCGTTGCCACAAAAGACAGTGTTTCTATAATACAAACTGATAACAAGCCTGTAGCTAATTTTACTGCAACATCCCCAACGCAAAGTTGCGCGCCTCCATTAACTGTAAGTTTTAACAATACATCAACCGGAAATAACTTAGTTTACAATTGGTTTTTTGCTGGTGGTGGTGGTTCTTCAACCCAGCAAAACCCAACAGCAACCTTTACCCAAAGCGGTCAGTTTTATGTTAGACTATTGGTTGTAAATCAAGCAGGGTGCGCCGATACAGCTTTTAAAAACAACTATATTTCTATTGTACCCACCACTGCCAGTTTTGATATGCCAGACACTATTTGTATGGGAGATAGTGTACCAATAATAAACCTTTCTCAAGGTTCTTCTCAATACAATTGGAATTTTGGTAATGCTTCAACCTCAAACCTTCAAAATCCTAAAGTAGCTTACAATGCCGTAGGCAGCTATACCATTACATTGCAAACTTCTTCGCCACCAAATTGTGTTGCCAATGCCTCAAAAACTATTTATGTTGAGCTAGCTATTGCAGATTTTACAATAGATACAACTTTTGGATGTTCTGTTCCCTTTTCTGTAAATTATATCAATTTATCTAGTTCTAACGTAGTGAATTGGTTTTGGAGATTCGATGATTTTGATCCTGTTTTTGGTGCTATGAACTCAACAGGAAGTAATCCTCAACGCACAGTTTTTGACGATATGGTAAGTAAAGACACCTTAACAGTTACAACAGCTGCAGGTTGCACGGCAACAAAGGCAATTAATAGTCTTTTTACTGTAGCTCAACCTAAGGCTTCTTTTTCTTTAAACAAAGTTTCTGGTTGCGCACCTTTAAATTTAAAAGCAACAAATACAAGTACTTCGGTAGATAGCATCTTAAGCTACAATTGGAAGTTCGATACATTAGGAACTTCCACCCAATTGAATGATAGTTTTTTGTTTGTAAATCCTGGGTCGCATAATATTTGCTTAAAAATAACAACAAGTTTAGGTTGCGTAGATTCTTCTTGTGTTCCCGTTTTAGCAGGCGAAAAACCAATAATTAATTACATACAAGATAAAGACACAACTTGTGCAGGTTCTGTGGTTACCTTCACGGATAAATCAACTGATTCTACCAAAATAAATTTTTGGAGTTGGGAGTTTCAAGATGGAACTCCGCCAGAAACAAGCAAAGGCCCAAAGCACAGCTTTAAATCTTTAGGCTGGGTAGGTATGAGATATATTGTTGGCTTATCTGGTTGTTTTGATACCTTGAATGTAGATAGTGTTGTTTTAGTGGAAGGTCCATTAGCAGAAGCTACTTCATTAATTACAAGTTGTAAAACGCCAATGACTTACAACTTTTCAAGCACTATAACAGACTTTACAAGGTTTAAATGGGATTTTGGAGACAGCTTAGGTTATGACTCTGTAAATCAAAATACCCAATATACCTATCCAAATTCAGGTAATTTTAAAGTAATTTTTACTGCTATAAACGATTCTAATAATTGTGTTTATAAAACTGAACAAAATGTACAACCAAGAAATATCAAAGCAAAATTTACAATTACCGATTCTTTAAGTTGCGCAGGAAAAGGAGTAAGTTTTGATGGGTCAATTTCTGAAGATGCCTTATCATTTGGCTACAATTGGTTATTTGGAAATGGAAACACCTTTAATTTTACCCCAACACCACCACTTCAAGCATATAATTCATCGGGGGTAAAAAATGTAAGACTTGTTGCTGAGGGCATTAACGGATGTAAGGATACCCTCATTAAACCAATAAGAATTTTTAAACCTACCTCAAATTTTACGGCATCAACTAGTTTAGGCTGTTCACCTTTGTTGGTTAGTTTTAACAATACATCAGTAATTGACACAACAGCTCACAAAATTCTTTGGATAGTAAATGGAAAAGACTCCACTTATTCTCAAAATTATTCTCAAAAATTTATTGTTTCAGATACCTTAACTAATAGCTTAAACAATGTGGTGAGCGACACCTTTTTTGTTGATTTATGGGTAACAGATACATTAGGTTGTACCTCATTTAAAACTGATTCGATTTTTGTTGATCGGTATTTGAGTAATTTCAAAGTTTCTAAAAATAATTTATGTGTAGGGGAAACTTTTACCCTCAGAGACTCATTAAATTTTCCGAATTTAGTTTACAGATGGTTTTTTGGCAACGGAGATTCCCTATCAGGAAATCCAATTAGTTTTCAATTCACTAATGCTGGGGTTTTAAAACCCTATGTAAAAAGGATTGAAGCTAGCGGAAGTTGCATAAATGTTGATACGTTAAATTTTCAATTTGAGGTTGAAGGTGGTGTAAAACCGAAATTTTTTGCAGACAAAACAGATTCAACTTGCTTTCCTTTTAAAGTTTTATTTACAGATACCACCAATGACTCAACAATTGTTAAAAGATATTGGCAATTTGTTCAGGGTGGAAGTAATATTCAAGTAGCAGGTTCAAATGCATCTTACACCTATAATTCGCCTGGGGCATATAATGTTAAACTTATTGTTGAAACCAAAAATGGTTGTTTAGATTCTTTGACAAAAAGCAGTTACATAAACCTTGATGGGCCCCAAGGTGTGATTTCATTTTCGCCAGATACTGCATGTATAAACGATGAAATTACATTTTCGGTAAATTCAATAAAAAATATTAATAGCATCTTTTTTGATTTTGGAGATGGAAATGATACAACTCTAACTTCAGACTCTTCTATTACTTATAGTTACAATCAAGTCGGCACAATTTCACCATTGGTAATATTATCTGATAGTTTGCAAAATTGTAAAGTAACCAAGGTTTTAAAAGTTTACATCCACCAAGTAAAAGCTGGTATTAATTTTTTAACCGATAGTGCAGGATGCAGACCATTTTCAGGAAAATTTATTGATGTTTCAAAAGGAAATTCTTCATTGTTTTACACATTAGATGGCTTTCCGTTTTTACATAATTCAGATTCAACAATTACTATTTCAACTTCAGGAAATTACAATTTGGTTCAATTTGTTTCTGATACCGCAACTGGTTGCTCAGATTCAACTTCAAGGTTAATTAAAGTATTTAATAAGGCCAACTTGGGTGGAGTAAAAGATACTACAATTTGCATGGGAGATACTTTGAATGTGAGCTTGGCGGGTGGTGTAAAGTATTTATGGATTCCTAATATTTACCTTTTGGGAGATAGTTTGGCGAATAATATTATTACTCCTTTAACCGAAACAAACTATTCTATTTTTGGAGAAGACCAGTTCGGATGTAAAGACACACTTACAGCCCAAATAGGTGTTCAGCCGGATTATACTTTAGAAATATCGAAAGATACAATCATTTACCAAGGTGAATTTGTTGAGCTTTTTGCCAATACAAGTTTTGATGTTAAATATTTATGGTCACCATCAGATGCATTAGATTGTATAGATTGTCTTTTTCCTATTGCAAACCCCATAAAAACAATTACTTATAATATTAGTACCTTAGATTTTAATAATTGTTTTCCTAAAAACCAATCGGTAACAATAGAAGTAATTGAAGCCTTTTCGGCAGGTTTACCTGATACTTTTACTCCAAACGGGGACGGAATAAATGATATTATTTATATTAAAGGCTGGGGAATTGCAGAGATTTTGGAGTTTAAAATTTATAATCGTTGGGGTGAGGTTGTTTTTGAAACCAACGATTTATCTCAAGGTTGGAATGGAAAGTACAAAGGAAAGGACCAAGAAATTGATACTTATGTATACATATTAAGGGTTAAAGGATTTGCAGATGAGGAAATTTCTGCCAAAGGATTAATTAACTTAACTAGGTGAAAAAGCTAACTGCTATATCTGTTTTTATTTTGATGGTATTTTCTTCCTTAGGGCAGATTACGGCAAATTTCGAAGCAGATACTTTTCAATTTTGCCCACCATATTTAGTTCAGTTTAAAGATTTATCAATTGGAAGTGGAATAATTTATCGCAAATGGATATTTGGGCCAAATAATGTTGCCCAAGGAAATAACAAAAACCCTACAGCTTCTTATGTGTCTTCGGGTAATTACAATGTAACCTTAATTATTTCAAATGGTGTAGACACAGCAACTGTTACAAAGTTGAATTACATCAAGGTTTTTAAAAATCCCAAGCCAGTAATTACCTCTAATTCCAACTTGGCAGGCTGCGCTCCTTTAAAAGTAAATTTTTCAGAAAATAGTATTGTTGGAGATGCTCCAATAAACCAATATACTTGGACTTTTGGCGATAACTCGGCTCCTTCAAACGTTCAAAATCCTTCACATAATTATACTCAATCAGGCTTTTTTAATGTGGGATTACAAGTTACAGATACCAATGGTTGCAAAGGTTCTATTGATAGTATTAATATGGTTGAAGTTTATCCAAAACCTAATGTTGCTTTTTCTACCACCAATATTCCTCATAATTGCCAAACACCATTAATCGTCAACTTTTTAAACAATACTTCTGGAGGCACGGGAAACTCATATTGGTGGAATTTTGGAAACGGGCAAACCTCTAATCAGGTAAACCCCACAACAACCTATAGTAACTCAGGAAGTTATAATGTAACCTTAGTGGCAACAAGTTCAAACGGATGCAAAGACACTTTAATAGAACCCAATTTTGCTTCGGCTACAACCACCAAAGCTGATTTTTCATTTCCATTAGATACGATTTGCAAGGGGCAAACATTTCAGTTTAATAACCAATCGGTTGGTGGCTCACAAACAATTTGGAATTTTGGAGATGGCTCGCCAACATCAACCAAATGGGAGCCCTCACATGCTTATGTAAATTCTGGAGTTTACAATGTTCAATTAATTACATATTCTTCAGCCACTTGCCGAGATACAATTACAAAACCTATTTATGTTATCGAATTTTCTTCCATGTTTTCAATGGATAAAACTTCTGGTTGCGAAACACCTTTTAAGGTTCAGTTTACCCCTGATAGCTCTTTGCTTCAAAACCCAAACCTAAGTTTTTATTGGGAGTTTGGTCCTAATGGAGCAACTTCACAAAGTTCAACCCCAACCTACAATTACCTTAGCTATGGAACTTTTAGCCCAACCTTAAAAGTAAAAAGTACCTATGGTTGTGAGAGTGAAATAACCTTAGATTCTGCCATTAGAATTTTTGAAATTATTCCTGCAATTGATGCACCAGATAGAGCAGGTTGTTTGCCTTTAACAGTTCAGTTTAACGATGTAAGCACTCCACAAGATTCTATTTTGTACCGATATTGGGATTTTGGAGATACAGCATTTTATGGACCTCAAAACCTTTCTAAATTTTATAATAAAGTTGGCGTTTTTGATGTTTTTTTAACAGTTGGTACAAAAGACTCTTGCGAATATGTAACCAAAGTGGAGGTTCAAGTTGGAACAAAACAAACTGCCAATTTCGAAATAGATACCAATTTAGCTTGTGCTTCCGATTCATTAAATGTTTTGAATTTATCTTCAGATACATCAGTAATTACAGAATATGGTTGGGATTTTGGAGATGGGCAATCATCAAATTTATTTGAACCTAAAATTATTTTTAAAGACACTGGATTAATTAATATTTCATTAATTGTGAACTTTAATGGTTGTAAAGATACCCTAATAAAACAGCAAGTAAGAAGGGTTTTAGGGCCAGTGGCAGATTTTACTTACTCAGTAGATTGCAAAAACCCTTTCGATATTCAGTTCAACGGAAATATTTTGGGTGGCGATAGTATTTTTTGGGATTATGGCGATTTGGATAAAGAAGATACTAACATTATTAGTCCATTTCATACGTTTAATGTTGCCACAGATTACTTAACCAAATTGTATGTAAAAGATTCGCAAAATGGCTGCGATTATAGTTTTGAAAACACGGTTATGGTTAGAAATTTAATTGCCGCCTTTGACAGATCAGACTCCTTGGTTTGCACACCAACTGATGTTAAGTTCGATGCAATTCCTTCTCAAGATGAGTCGCCTGGAAGTTACACTTGGCTTATAGATACGGCAAAAGTTTTTTCCTCAGGACCTTGGCTTACCAATACATTTACACTTAAAGGGTATTACCCGATTTATTTAATTGTTACTGATGACAACAAATGTAAAGATACGGCCTCTGCTTGGGTACAAGCTTTTCATCCTGAACCAAATTTTTCAGTAGATACTTTTCAAGGTTGTGTAAAATTTAAGCCACAATTTCTCGACAAAACAAAATCTGATACGAACTTAGTAAGTTGGCAATGGAATTTTGGAAATTCTTCATCTTCTAATTTGCAAAATCCAAAAGGATCATACAACCCAAATAACACCAAATGGTTTGATGTTTCATTAACTGTTACAGATACATTTGGATGCACCAATTCAGTTACCAAAAAAGAATTTATTAAAGCCATAAGACCGCCTTATTTACTTTTTACCGATCCTTTTTTATGCACCAAAGAACAAAGCATATTCGAAAACTCAAGCCATCAACTAGGGCATACTTATTTGTGGGATTTTGGCAATGGAGATACTTCTAGTTCCAATCCCGCAACAACACAATATAACGTTGGAGGTATTTACGATTTAACTGTATTTGTAACCGATAGCTTTGGTTGCGTAGATACAATAGAAAGAAAAAACTACATTCAAGTTCAGCAAAAGCCTGTTGCTCAATTTTTTGCATCGCCTCAAGATACTTCATGTTATCCTGCCATTGTTCAATTTAGCGATAGTACCAATCATCCAAATACTTCTTTTTCGGTTTGGAATTTTGGCGATGGATTTTCACCAGTGCAAACTAATAGCAATTTGGTTTTTAACAATTATACAAGGCCGGGTAAATACGATGTTGAATTATTTGTAGAAACTTCTTTTGGTTGCAAAGACACACTGAATATTGAGAAATTCATCACCATAAAGGGTCCTTTTGCTAAAATAAATTTACCTGATGATACTGTTTGTGCGGGCGACGAAGTGAAATTTTTATTGGATTCTGCCCAAGGAATTTTTGAAACCAGGTGGGATTTTGGAGATGGAAACGATACCACCATTTTTGGAAATGTAGATAGCTCTTTTCATACTTATTTATTTGACGGAAGATTGGTTGTAAGAGCATTTATGGTGGATACTGCTTTAAAATGCCCTAAGTATTTAGAGGATACAATTTTGATTCATAAAACAGTTTCGAACTTTACAGCCGATAACCTAGGTGGTTGTGTACCGCTAAACATTAACACAACAGAAAATAGCTCGGGAGCTGACCAATTTATTTGGAGTTTTTCAGGCTCTCAAAAATTTGGCAAATCTTCATCTTATGATTTTACAGTTGCAGGAGACTTTAATGCAATGCTTATTTCAATAGACTCACTAACCCAATGCGCCGACACTATTATAAAAGATGTAGTAGTTTATCCATTACCAGAAGTAAGAACGAGCAACAAACACTTTTTATGTTTAGGAGATTCGGTACAGATTTTTGCTAGGGGAGGGCAAGAATTTTCATGGAGCCCAAGCTTAAGTTTAGCTGATGCTAAAAATGATACTACATGGGCTAAACCTATTACTAATACCATTTACTCGGTTTTGGTAAAAGATGCAAGAAAATGCGAAAACACCGGAAAAGTAGAAGTTGTTGTTCAAGGCAAACCAACTTTTAGTATGTCTAATGATACATCAGTTTACGCTGGAGAAAATTTTGATATTAAAGTAAACTCAGATGATTCGTTACTTGTAATTCATTCTCCAAGCTCGGGTTTATTTTGTCCGAATTGTTTAACAACCCAAGGTAAAATATTTGGAACAATAACATATAACCTAATAATTTCAGATTATTTAGGTTGTTTTATGGTTGATACCAACATAACCATTACCGTGGTTGATGAGAAATATTTGTTTATTCCAAATGCTTTTTCACCAAATGGAGACGGTATAAACGATCAATTTACTTTTATTGCTGATGGGTTTAAAAGGCTCGTTAATTTTCAGATTTACGATAGGTGGGGTACTAAGGTTTACGAAACTGATGACTTAACAAAATCTTGGGATGGAAAGGTTAATGGCGAGGTAATTTCAAATACCCAGATTTATTCCTATTTAATTATTTTGGAAACCTACAGAGGCGAAAACGTTACCAAAAAGGGAATTATTTGTTTGGTAAAATAAAAAGCCCCGCAATTTCTTGAAGGGCTTTAATTTGAAAGTTTTTTTAGAATTAATTTTTTGCGACAAGTTTTACATTAAGTACAAAATTGTCATAAATAGTTTTATCGCCTATGTCGTCAAAAAACGAACCTGAGCCGTATTTCACATCGTATTTACTTCTGTCAATTTCTAAATCTGCAGTTGCAGTTATGCTTCCGTCTTTTTCAATTATAGTAGTTTCAAATTCAATTCTGTTTGATTTCTCTTTGATGGTTAAAATACCGCCTACTTTGTATTTGCCATCTTCGAGGGGCTTAACATCGGTAATTTTTAAGGTTGCTTTCGGAAAAGTTTCTGCTCCAAAAAAGTCATCAGATTTTAAGTGATTTTGAAGTTTTGTTTTCCAGACCCCATCAAGGTCTTCAACTGTAATGCTTTGCATATCAACTTCAAACATTCCACCATCCAACTTTTCGTCATTCATTTCAAGCGTGCCGCTAGTTAAGGTGACCATACCAAAGTGAGTTCCTGTAACTTTTTCAGCATTCCATTTAATGGTGCTTTCGGTTGTATTTACAATGTAGGTTTCTGTTTTTGCTGGTTTACCAGCAAAACTTGATGAAAAAAGAAGTGCAAGAATTAATGTGTTTATTATTTTTTTCATGTTTAGTTATTTCAAATCAAAAATATTCAAATACAATTATTGTTTATACAATTAAATCAAGTTTTATCAATATTTAACAAAGCTTCTCTAACACTTCCAAATCTTTTTAAAAGTGTTTTAGCTTCTTCAACGGAAATTGGTTTTTCTTGTTGCAAAAGTTTAACCCCTCTTTCAACTAATTTGTTGTTGGCCATTTGCATATCAACCATTTTGTTGTCTTTAACTCGTCCTAATTTTATCATAACGGCAGATGAAATCATATTTAGAACCAACTTTTGAGCCGTTCCTGCCTTCATTCTTGTGCTGCCTGTTACAAATTCAGGACCAACAATTACTTCAATTGGAAAATCAGCATGTTTTGCCACAGGTGAATTTGAATTACAAGTAATACTTCCTGTTACAATATTATTTTCTCGGCATTTATCGAGAGCTCCAAAAACGTATGGAGTTGTTCCTGATGCCGCAATTCCAATCACAACATCATTTTGGTTAACCTTATGTTTTTGTAAATCATCCCAGCCGCCTATTATATTGTCTTCGGCAAATTCTACTGCTTTTCTTATAGCAGAATCACCACCTGCAATAATTCCAATTACCATTCCGTGCGGAACTCCATAAGTTGGCGGACATTCAGATGCATCTACGATTCCTAATCTTCCGCTTGTACCTGCTCCTAAATAAAATAACCGACCACCACTCTTAATTTTAGGCACAATTACATCTACTAATTTTTCAATATTCTCAATTTGACTTTTTACAGCCAAAGCAACTGTTTGGTCTTCTTTGTTGATGTTTTGTAAAATCTCAATGGTAGGCATTTTTTCTAAATGCCTGTAATGAGAGTCTTTTTCGGTAGTTTTTTCCAATTTAGAATTTTTTACGGTAGTTACGGATGTTTTTGTTAAAGTAGTAACCAATTTTTACATCTAAACAAAAGGAATCTAATCGAGGTTCTAAGTAGCCTGATGCTCTTGATGTTGGGTCAATGGCATCATTAATTTGTCTTCTGTAAAAAGGTTCAACCGCAATTACCATTTTAGATTTTATGTATTTACATAATCCTACACCTAAGTTAACGCCAAAATAAGTATTGGAAAATATATCTAATGGTTGACGGTCTTCAGAGTTAGTTGAAAAGATTCCTTCTTGAATTTCTTCTTCGCCATTTACTCTTCTTCCAATAAAAGACTCGTTTACCAAATAACCTCCATTTATGCCTGCACTTAAAATAAGATCAAGTTTGTTAGCTAATTTAATATGACCATCAAAGGTGAACGGAATAGTTAAATAACGCGCAGAAATATTGATGTTTCCTTTGGTGTCGATTCCAGAGTTTACATAAACAGGTTTTGTGCTAAAGCCTTTGTTTTGGAATAGAAGTCCTGTAGAAAAACTAAAATCTGGCGCTAAAAAATGCTTGTATTCTACACCAACGTTATAAGATAGTTTGTAATCAAAAATATCGGGCAGTTGCCTGTCGTTGTAAGTTTCGAATGAAGGGGAGAACATCAATGTGATTTGAAATTTCTCTCCTGTAGAAAATCCATACAAACTGTAACAAACCAATAAAAAACTTAGAAAAGCTTTTTTCATCAATACAATGATGGGTATTTGGTTGGGTTAAATTCGTGCATTATTTCGTAGGCGGTTTCTACAATATCTTCAACACTTGGTTTAGAAAAATAGTCACCATCAGAGCCGTATGCAGGTCGATGGTTTTTAGCTGTAAGCGTTTTAGGTGCTGAGTCTAAATATTTATATCCTCCTTGTTTTTCAAGAACTTGTTGCATCATAAATGCTGTTGCGCCTCCATTAATATCTTCATCTACAAACAAAATTCTGTTTGTTTTTTGTAATGATTTTACAATGTTGTGCTCAATATCAAAAGGCAATAAAGTTTGAACATCAATAATTTCAATATTTACGCCTAATTGAATAAGTTGTTTGGCAGATTCTTCTACCATTCTAACCATTGAACCGTAGCATACAACAGTAATATCTTTTCCTGTTTTCATGGTTTCAACCACACCAACTGGTACTTTAAAATCGCCTAAATTGGTTGGTAATTTTTCTTTTAATCTGTATCCGTTTAAGGATTCGATAACTAAGGCTGGTTCATCAGAAGCCAACAAAGTATTGTAAAAACCAGCTGCTTGGGTCATGTTTCTCGGAGTACAAACTACCATTCCGCGTAAGGTATTTATAATCATACCCATAGGGGAGCCTGAGTGCCAAATTCCTTCTAAACGATGACCTCTTGTTCTTACAATTAAAGGAGCTTTTTGTCCACCTTTTGTTCTGTATTGAAGCGTTGAAACGTCATCGCTTAAAGTTTGCAAGGCATACAGTAAATAATCTAAATACTGAATTTCCGCAATAGGCCTTAAACCTCTCATTGCCATTCCGTAACCTTGGCCTATAATGGTGGTTTCTCTAATTCCTGTATCGAAAACTCGGTTTACCCCATACTTGGCTTGTAAACCTTCTAAGCCTTGGTTTACCCCACCAATTTTACCTGAGTCTTCACCAAAAATGATTACTTCAGGGTGTCTTTCTAAGATTACATCAAAGTTATCTCTAATAATTTCCCTACCATCAACCAACTTTTCTTCACCTTGGTATTGGGCAGGTTCTGCTTTAACATTCAAAGCATTTAACTCAGATTGGCTGTGAAGGTGAGAATTAAACTTTTCTTTATTCTCAATTTCTTTTGATTTTAACCAATTGATAAGCTGTGTTTTTTCAGCTGAGGTTTCGTCTCTTAAATATCTTAAACCTTTTCTCGCGGCAACATAAACTTCCCTTCTTAAAGGATCCTGAGAGTTTTTTAGTACCTCTAATTCTTTTTCGATAAAGACTTTGTTAGGGCTAGTTATAGATGCAGCTAGTAATAGCGAAGAAACTTCGGCAATTTCCTTTTTTATTGGATTTAAAAAATTGTCCCAAGCTTTCTTTTTGGCATCTCGAACAAGTTTTTTTGCGTCGTTTTCTATTTTCTCTAACTCTTCAGCTGTAGCCAATTCTTTTTCAAGCATAAAAGCTTTTAACTTAACTATACCGTCAAATTCAGCTTCCCAAGCCAATCTTTCTTTCGATTTATATCTTTCGTGTGAGCCTGAAGTAGAGTGACCTTGCGGTTGGGTGCATTCCTCAACGTGCACCAATACAGGAATATGTTGCTCTCTTGCCAATTTTACCGCTTCTTCATAAGTAAGGCAAAGGTTGGCGTAATCCCATCCTTTAACTTTAAATATTTCGTAGCCTTTGTAATTGTTATTTCGCTGAAAGCCACGTAAAACTTCAGAAATACTTTCTTTGGTAGTTTGATATTTTTTTGGAACAGAAATTCCATGACCATCATCCCATACACTAACCACCATTGGAACTTGTAAAACTCCTGCAGCGTTTATGGTTTCCCAAAAATGACCTTCAGATGTGCTTGCATCGCCAATTGTGCCAAATGCAACTTCGTTTCCTTTGTTAGAAAATTCGGTTTTATGATGTAAGTTTTCATTTTCGCGGTAAAATTTAGATGCATAGGCCAATCCTAAAAGTCTAGGCATTTGGCTAGCAGTAGGAGAGGAGTCTGCAGCAGAGTTTTTCATCTCCATTAAATTTTTCCAATTACCAGAATCATCTAAACTTCTGGTTGCGAAGTGGGCGTTCATTTGCCTCCCTGCAGAAGAAGGATCATTATTTACATCTGGATCAGCATATAGTTGAGCAAAAAAATCTTCGATAGGTAATGCTCCAAGTGCCATCATAATGGTTTGGTCGCGGTAATAACCTGATCTAAAATCACCATTTTGAAATTGTTTAGCCAAGGCCAATTGGGCAATTTCTTTACCATCACCAAAAATGCCGAATTTGGCTTTTCCTGTAAGTACTTCTCTTCGCCCCATTAAGCTTGCCTCTCTACTTTGTAGTGCAATTTTATAGTCGTTTTGTACTTCTTCTTTTAATTCTTGAAGGCTAATTTCTTCTGCTACAGTGCTATCTGCTTTTACCTGATTCATATGTGGGATTAATAAAAACGAAAAACGCCTCAAAGATATTAATTTGAGGCGTTAATTCGGGGAAAATCCCTTTGAAAACCGATTGGTTGATTGTTTGGGTTTTAACCCTTATTTGGATTGTTACTTTGGTTGGTATTTAAAAAGTTAGGTTCAAATAAAATCATACCTAAAAATCCACCTATAATAGGTTGGTTTACTTTTTCTTTTGTATCAGGTTTTTTGCTCTCTTCATTTTCATCGACGATAATCTCTTCTTTTTTGTTGCATGCCAATATAAATGTAGAGTCTGAAGGGAATGGTTTAAAATAAACTGTTGATTCATTTACAAGAGAAAAGTTAGGGGCCATAAAAAGCATTTTTTCACAAGTAGTTTGCTTTTTAAGTGGCGGTTCTTGTCCTGAATTTTTTGCGGTGGAATTAAACCCTACTACAATTAATAATGTAGAGGCTAGTATGGTTATTATGGTTGTTTTCATGGTTGGTTGTATTAGTTTCAAATGTAAGACGTTTAAATACCTTAAAAGGTTACTTTCGATGTTAAGATTGGTTAAAACTTGTTAATGTTCAATTAGTTAGAATTTTTTTCTTCTTTACCTTCCCATCCATCAAAGCAATTTACACAAGCCAATCCGTTGTTTAGCATTGTCCATTTTTTGCCTAACATGTCGCTGTCCCAAGTATTGCTGATGTTTTCAATATCATAAATAATTTTACCTGCCGATTTATCTATAAAAACTGATTTTCCAGGAGGAACTAACAGGGTAAGTTTAACTTCCTGGTTTCTCCATTTATTATCTACACTAAAAGAGAAGTAAGGTTCAAATGAAAGGGTAGAATCCTTTAAAGAGAAATTATATTCAATGGCTTCTGCTCTTTGTGCAGCTTCTTTTGAGGTATTTCCTCTTGCTGTATTTAATATTACCAATTTGTAGGTAGAGTCTTCACTTGGTTGGATGTTTAATGTTGGAGAGCTTATTTGCATTTTTCCATCTTCAATTTTAAAATGTTCGTCTCTCCTAAAATTAAACCTGCCGTTGCGGTAACTGTATTTGGTAACTGAAGAGCCATCTGACTTTACTTCAAGTTTTAAGTTTTTTATGGCTTTTGAATCCAAATTAATTACTTTTTCTTGGGTGTTTTGGTTACTGAACTCACTTAAGGTTGAAACTCCGGCATAAATAGTAGCTATAAAACCTAAACCCCAAAGAGCCGCTGCAATTAGACCTAATCCTCTGGCTTTTATCTTATCTCTGAATAAAATTTTAAGACCGGCAATAAGTAAAAGTGCTAATGGAACCCCTGCAACTAAAATAACTCCTAAAATTCCAATGAAGCTATCGAAGCCACTATTAAAAAAAACTTGGGTAAGATCTGTTAAAGAATAGGATACCATCCCGTTTGAAGTAGCAGCAGTTACCATTCGCGAGGTTGTAAATACTGAAACTAAAAGCGCAATTAAGGCAATTGATCCTGCAATTAAGAAAACAACACCAATAAATTTCGCAATAAATTTAAAGAACAATGCAACAATAGAAAAAACGAATCGGAAAAATGAACCTACAAAGTCGGTTAGTTTGTCGGTGGTTTTGCGTGCTGCAGGCCTATTTTTCTCTCTAAATTCGTTAAATCTGTTTTTGAGGTTTTCAGCTTCTTCCTCTACTTTTTTTTTAATGTTGTCTATGGTAACACTTTCGCCTTTCATCTCCAGCTTTTCGGCTGTTGTTTTGGCTTCAGGAATTATTATCCATAAAATAATGTATAAGAAGAATCCTGAACCTAAGGTTAAAAAGGCTACAACAAATAGCACTCTAAATATAACTGGGTCGAGGTCGAAATAATGGCCTATTCCTGAGCAAACCCCGCCTGCCACTTTATTGTCGGGATCTCGGTATAGTTTTTTCCTGCGTGTTGATGTTGATTCTGTGTTCTGGTAGCTTTTTTCTTGCGTATATTCAGGCTCCATATCTGGATCTAAATAATCTTCTGGCTCTCCCATTACAGCAATTACTTCATCAACATCTTTTATAGACACCACTTGGTTTTTGGTGTTTAGTTTTTCTTGAAACATTTCAGCAATTCGTGCTTCAATATCAGCCATAATCTCATCTGTTCCTTCAGAATTTTTGAAATAGCTTTTTATGGTTTCAAGATATTTATGAAGTTTATTGAACGCTTCTTCATCTATGTTAAAGATGATTCCACTAATATTTATTGTTACTGTCTTGTTCATGATTAATTGTTTTGCTGGGGTTTACTAGATTTTATTTTGTTCACGGCTTCAGATAAATCATTCCATGTTGATTCTAACTCTGTATTAAATTTTTCTCCAATTTCTGTTAATGCGTAATATTTTCTTGGTGGACCTGAAGTTGATTCCTCCCAACGATAGTTTAACAATCCCGTATTTTTTAATCTTGTTAAAAGGGGATATAAGGTACCTTCAACCACTATGAGCTTGGCTTCTTTTAACTGCGCAATAATGTCTGAGGGATAAGCTTCTCCTTTTTTGAGTATTGTTAAAATGCAATACTCAAGGATACCTTTCCTCATTTGCGCTTTTGTATTTTCAATTTTCATATCCATGATTCATATAATTCTATTTTATACCAATTAGTTTGTGATACAAATATATGGGTAAAAGAAGTTACTATGCAATACATAGTACTAATTATTTTCAATATTATTTGATAAATGGAAAAAGAGAGCGTTAAACGGAAAAAGCCTCCAATTTTTAAAAGAGGAGGCTTTTACTTAGTTGAAAATTCAACTTAAAAAAGGTTGATTATTTATGCTTTAACAATAGTTTTAACAAGTTTTTCTCCTTCTGAAGGCTCAATAATTAAGAAATAAGAACCATTTGATAATGACTCGGTAGAAATCTGAATTCTATTTTCTCCCTTTTTTACAAAAGTGTTAAGCAAGTGTTTTTGAACCTTACCATTAATATCGGTTAGGTAAACTTTTACATTTTGCGATTTTTCAATTTTAAAATCTATGTAAACAATTGGGTTGTTTTTAATTGTAGGGTTAGGATAAACATTTGCCGAAACTGATGATTTGTTTAATTCTGCAACCGAAGGGAAAATATAGTTTTGGGTAATTAATTCATCAACACTCATTGCATTGCTATTATTTGCTTGCCCCCAATAGCCACATGTAAATAATTTCCCAGGCTCATCATATTTTCTTTGGATTCCAAAATAGTCGCCCCAACGTTCTGTAGATGTTCCTCCATGCATGTTTACAAAACCTTCGCCTCTTTTTACCTGTAAAATATCTGAGTAATTTTCGCTATTACCATTGTAGTAAATTACACTATAGCCCGAAAAAACTGTATCGGCAGTATGGTTAAATCCAATTACAACATCTTGGTTGTGTGAGCCATCTGTTCCAACACTTGCAATGTTTGGATAACCTAATTCTAAATACGGATGATCAATTAAATTGGCTCTCATAGTTGGAGAGTTGCTGTTGGCATCATCAATAAAGCCATGCATAATTATTGGGTATCCAGAGTTAACATCTCTTGTTGAAGCTACAAACTGAATTGTTTCGTCCATAATTATTCCACCCAAAACTCTTCCATCGTTGGTTTCGAAAATATGTCCGTTTGGTTGTTTTGCTCTAGGTGGTGTTATGTAAGGAATAGGACTTGTGATATGTTTTACATCAACTGTTGGGTTGCTATTCATATCCCCAGTAAGGGTAACTAAAAACACACTATCATTAGTAAGTACTATCGAATCAGAAAGTTGTGGGTAATTTCTGTTCGAAATAAAATGCATTTTATCTCCTGTTGGACCTTCACCATTTTGAACAGGACATAAATATCTTAAATATCTGTTATCGTATTTTACATCAGAAAATAAATTGGTTGGTAATGTTGCATCTCCATTAAATCCTGCTTCTAAATCCATTTGCCAAATTAAGGTTCTGTCGAAGCCTGTTTGCCAAGGCTGATTTATTATTACTAAATTGATGGTAAGAAACAACTCGTTGTCATTCATTGCTATGGCAGGGTAATCTGTCCAGGTAGTTGTGTTTACAGGTGCACCATCTAATTCATAAACGTTCCAAGGGTCTGTTGGGTTAGAAGTTGAAGAAAATGCCACAATAATTTTAGAATCTGAGGGTGTTCTTCCGCTCAAAAAAACCAAAACAAACTTATTTTCAGTTGGGTTATACAACAACTTAGGATCGAATGGAGAATTTGTTGGCAAAGGAGAAAAACTACTAAATGTAATAGCAGGTCTAAATGAACCTGGCAAAAACATGGCTGTATCAGCATTTAAATCGTGGGCGTAAATTTCAGTGTTCCAACTTGTAATTAAATACCCATCGTTAGATACAGCCAAAGTATTATCACTTGGGGTTCCACCTGGAATTGGGCCTTTGGTTGAAAAACCTTGTTGAGGAATTATTTTTTGAACTGGTTGTGGAGCAGGTTCACTAGCTCTATTTGGAGCAGGTAACGCTTCTTTATTTCGAGGATATATTTTATCTAACCTTTTTTTCCAATCTAGCAGTCCATCTCGGTAACTATCTCCACCTGGAAAAGGTGCTTCAATATTTGTTACAGCAAACTGAAAAGGATCAGCATCTGTACTTGGGTTAAAAACCTTTACTAATTTTCCATCCATTCTCTTTACTGCTTGAGCACTGCTAAAAGAGATTGTGGTAGTAATTAGTAATAAAATTAGAATAATGATGGATGTTCTCGTTTTCATATCTTATTTCATTTTCTTTGCGTAAAAGTATATTACAATTATTAAACACTGTAATTAATTGTCGGTTCATAAATCAAAAACTATAATTGGGCGTTTCGAGAAACTAAGGTTTGTTGACGCAAAGGATGTTTTGGTGAAAGCCAAAGTAGATACAGGTGCTAAAACTTCTACAGTTCACGTAAGTGGAATAAAAGAAGTTGTAGAAAATGATAAAACATATTTGGAGTTTTATTTATTGGCTAAGCCCGATTTAAAATTAAGAAAGTCGAAGTTTACAAAACGGAAAATAAAAAGTTCAACTGGCCACATGCAAGAAAGATATGTTGTTGAGTTGCCTATTCTGTTCGATAGTAAAAAATATAATGTAGAGTTTTCATTGTCGAAACGTAAATCGATGAATTTTGAAATTCTACTTGGACGACAATTTTTAAGAAAAGGTTTTATTGTAGATGTAGCCCATTCTTATTCAGTATCAGAAGATTAATCATTATGAAAATTGCAATTTTATCAAGAAACCCAAAATTATATTCTACTTCAAGGTTGGTAGAAGCTGCTGAAAAAAGGGGGCATGAAGCACTTGTTTTTGACCATTTAAGGTGCAATGTGGTTGCAGATATTGGTGAACCTAAAATGTTTTACCAAGGCGAAAGAATTACTGATATTGATGCCATTATTCCTCGAATTGGTTCTTCAGTTACATTTTATGGTAGCGCAATTGTTAGGCAATTTGAAATGATGAATGTTTTTTGTGCCAATCCCTCAATTGCTATTGTAAGAAGTAGAGATAAGTTAAGGTCAATTCAAATTTTTAGTCGACACAATATTGGGATTCCAAAAACAGTATTTGCAAATCACCCAAAACAAGCTGATAAGTTAATACATGAATTAGGAGGAACCCCAGTTGTAATTAAACTTTTAGAAGGCACACAAGGAATTGGAGTTGTTTTGGCAGAAACCAAAAAAGCAGCCCAAAGTGTAATTGAAGCTTTTTATGGATTAAATGCCAACATTTTAATTCAAGAATTTATTAAAGAGGCTAAAGCGGCTGATATTAGGGCCTTTGTAGTAGATGGAAAAGTTGTTGGTGCCATGAAAAGACAAGGAGCAGAAGGGGAGTTTAGATCAAATCTTCACAGAGGAGGCTCTAGTTCTGTAATAAAATTAAGTAGAGCCGAAAAGAAAACGGCTCTCGAGGCAGCTAAAGTAATGGGCCTGCGTGTAGCAGGAGTTGATATGTTACAAAGCGAAAGAGGCCCTTTAATTTTAGAAGTAAATTCATCTCCCGGACTCGAAGGCATTGAAAAAGCTACAGGAAAAGATATTGCAGGAAGTATTATTGATTTTGTTGAAAGAGGAGCTTCAGAAAAAGTTAAAGTTGATAAAGTTGGAGCATAATTTAAACTTTTTTACACCTTTTTATATTTATAGTTAAATGCTTCATTACTCCACCTACTTGCATAAAACATCTACAGAATGGGTAACCTTTATTCATGGTGCAGGAGGCAATTCATCTATTTGGTATAAACAGGTAAGAGATTTTAAAAGAAATTTTAATGTGCTTTTGGTTGATTTAAGAGGACACGGGAATTCAAAAAATTCTTTTAAAGATACTTTATCTAAGTATAGTTTTAGAACTGTTACCAAAGATGTTTTAGATGTTTTAGACCATTTAAAAATTACAAAAAGTCATTTTATTGGTATTTCGATGGGGTGCATTTTAGCCAGAGAGTTGGCAGAAATTGCCCCAAATAGAGTAAAAAGTTTGGTAATGGGTGGTGCTGTATTAAAACTTGATTTAAAATCGCAGATATTGATGAAACTAGGAAATATCTTTAAATCGGTTTTACCATATATGGTTTTATACAAGTTATTTGCCTTTGTTATTTTACCTAAAAGAAAACACAAGCATTCTCGCAATATTTTTATAAGAGAAGCCCAAAAATTGTATCAAAAAGAGTTTTTAAAATGGTTTAGGCTTACTGCAGATTTAAATCCGATTTTAAAATTTATTAGAAACAAAGAAATTAATATTCCAACCTTGTATGTAATGGGAGATGAAGATCATTTGTTTTTACCTGCAGTAAAAAAGATTTCGCAATTACATAAAACCGCTTCATTAAAGATATTGCCTCAATGTGGCCACATTGTGAATATTGAACGGTGGAAGTTGTTTAATGAAACTTCCATAAGTTTTATTCAAAAAATCGCATAGTTTATTTGGATTCATCATTACTGTGTAACGCAGTGGAGGAAGCCCCCCTGACTGAACGGGCAGGGAATCTCATTATTAGAATTACTGAAATCTCAAAAAACAAAACCTGAGCGAAAGAAGGCATTAATTTTTGGTAGAAAAAATTTCTGTTACATTTTTACAACGGGCAATTTCTTCAGAGCACTCTTTAATATCTAAATCTAAATCAACCGAGTTTTCATATTCTTCAGAAACTTCAAGTTTTTCAGATTTTGGGAATAAGCTAACCAAGTTAAATCTTCCCAAAACAAAATCATCTTTAAAATGGTCGTAAAAAAGGTAAATATCGCCACCGAGTTGGGTGTTGAATACCTGAATATAAACAGGAAAATTAAATATGCTAGAAATTTCCATTAAATACCCGAGGCTAAAATTAGGGTAGAAGTAAAGTTTGTAGTTTAAGCCTAAACCTTCAATATGCTTTTTGGCTTCGCGCATTTTTAACCAAATTTTATCGCTTAAAAAATCGCCTTTTTTTATGTTTTCTTTTAAACTCCATCCGTTGTTCCAATCTAAACTCTCTACCTTTCCAATCCTAAGTTTATAGTCAAAATCGTTGGTATTGTTTAATACGTAGCCAGGGTAATAATAAGCAAAACCTTCATGTTTGGCAATTTCAACTTCTTTAAACATGGTGTAATTACCAAGACTATACTTGTTGTAATCAAAATCATAAACAGCCAATAAACCTGCACAAGATTTATAACCAAAATCGAAAAGGCTAAAAGCAATTAGTTTATGGCCATCGTAAATTTCGAGTAAATGTGTATTGAAAATAGCAAGGGCAAAAGGAGAACCTAACGATAAAAAGCTTTCTACATCAGGATATAAAAACCCTTTAAATTTCTTTTTAAATTTTTTGTAAAGAATATCGTGCTCTTTATTGCAATAATATGGTTGCACCTTTACTGTAAAGTTTTTTTCAACGCCGTTTAAAACTCGTTTCTTCGATTTAGAAATCTCAAAGTTTTTTATTGGAAGTCTAATATTTATGACAGAGCTCACTTTTGAACCTATGCAAAGCAGCTGTGTTTTGTACATAATAGAAGCTCCTCTAAAAAATCCTTTTTCTAGATATTCATCGTATTTGCGCGCATCAAACCTTGTAGGATATTTTGCTTCAACCAGCATGTTTCAAACATAATTTTTTTATTCAAAAATTTGCCACTTTACATATTATTTTTGGCTTTATGATAAAGGATATAGAATTTCCTAAAATAGAAAACGTGGCAGTTGCCGTGGTGAACGAAAATATTGGTTTACCCGATGAAGAGTGGAATGTATACTTAATTAATCAGAATATAAGCCCATTAACAGGGGTTTTGGTTAATTCTAAAGGATATGGAGAATTAAAAAATGAGCCAAAAAAAACTTCAAACATGAGGCATTTTTTTGAAGAGGTGAAGCCACTTTCCTTTGTAAAAGTAGAAATGCTTCCGAACGAATTATTTGAACTTACCAACGAATTTTGGGTTAGTTTTTACCTCGATGGGAAATTATACGACAAGAAATACATTTTTTTGGCCAATACCATCAACAATCAAAATACCATTAACTTGCCTATTTTAAATAAACCTGGCGTTTTTCATCCTTAATATGAAAGTATATAAATACCAAGCTTTAGGCAACGATTACATTGTATTTGATGGTGAATTTCCAGAGAATTTAAATCAACAAACATTTATTAAATCACTCTGCGATAGAAACTTTGGTGTTGGCTCTGATGGCGTTTTATGGCGAAATCATAAAGAACAATATGGTTTAAGAATTTTTAATCCAGATGGTTCTGAAGCTGAAAAAAGCGGCAACGGACTAAGAATTTTTGCAAAATATTGCTTGGACAATCTCAATGCTCCAAACCAATTTATCATAAACTTACCTACCACAAAAGTATTGGCAACCTCAAAAAATGAAACCCATACTCTAATTGAAATTGAAATGGGTTCTCCCACATTTAAAAGCGAAGATGTTGGGGTTTTAACGGAGGAGCAAGAATATTTTCAAAAACCACTTTTAGTTGAGGAAACAGAAATGTTGGCGCACGCAGTTTCTGTTGGAAACCCTCATTGTGTTTTTATTGTTGATAACCCAACTACCCAATTGGCTAAGAAAATAGGACCTTTGGTTGAGAATCATCCAATATTTAAAAACAGAACAAACGTTCAGTTTGCAAAACAACTTGATAACGAGAATATTAAAATAGAAATTTGGGAGCGTGGAGCAGGTTACACCTTAGCTTCAGGTACCAGCAGTTGTGCTGTAGCTTCTGTTTTTAAAAAATTAAACCTTATTGAAAACAAGGTGAATATTTTGATGCCGGGTGGTAAAATTGAAATTAGATTTGAAGGAAAAAATATATTCATGACAGGCGAAGTTAATGCTGTTTTTTCAGCTGAATTAACCACTGAATTTTTAAAGAATTTTTAATGAGAGCTACAGGTAATATCCGTAAAATGAAAAGCACTTTGGGTGAAGTTGTAGAATACACTTTGCCTTTATTTAATATTCTAGAACCACACGAGGAAATTCCATTAAACCAATTTGTAGGCAAGGACATTTCATTGCGGTTTGAAAATGAAATAAACTGCGTAATAACAGGTCAAAAAATTAAAAAAACATATGGTGATGGCATGAGCTTTAAAGCATTTCAATCTTCCCCTTTGGCTGTTGAAAGTATTATTAGACCCGAGTTAAGTAGAATTCATGAAGGAATTGCTCTACGCGATAAAGAATGGGAAGAGGCTCACCACAATACACCCCATGTAACTTATGTTTCTTTAACAAGCGGATTAAAAGTTGGTGTTACTCGTACAACCCAAATTCCTACACGTTGGATAGACCAAGGTGCAGTTGAAGCAGTTTTGTTAGCCGAAACCCCCTACAGACAAGCCGCAGGATTAATTGAAGTATCGCTAAAAAAACATGTTGCCGATAAAACCAATTGGCGAAATATGTTAAAAAACGAATTTACCAATTCAATGGGTATTTTAGAGATGAAAAAGAAGTTGACCTCTTTAATCCCAGATGATTTAAAGCAATTTATTTCAGATAAAAACGAGGTTACCAAAATCAATTTTCCAGTAATTGAATACCCTCAAAAGCTTACCTCCATAAAACTCGATAAAGTTCCTGTTATCGAGAAAAAACTAATGGGTATAAAAGGACAGTATTTAATTTTTGATGATAATACGGTAATGAATTTAAGAAGCCATACTGCCTATAAAATAACTATAGAGGCTTAACTTTTAGAAGCTTCTTTTATAAGACGTTTTATTTCAACATCTAACATTTTTGCTGAGTAAGCCATTTTTTGATGAATGCCTTCTTTTTCAATTTCATCCTTTGATAAAATGCCAATTAAACTTCCAAGTGCCATAATATTAGCTACATGCTGTCTTACATTATGAGAGCTAATATACTGAATAGCAGATAACTGCAAATCTTTAGAACTTATTATTTCTTTGCTTTTTACTATTTCTTCTGCATCAATTGCAATAATTAGCCTTGCAGATTTACCTCTATAATGTGCTGGGGTTGAAACGAGGGTAATATTATAAACCTTGTTTAATTTATCTTTTAATCTCCATAAACCTTAAAAAACCTCATTTTCATCGAGCGAAATTTTTTGTATAGATTCTGATTCTTCTTTGTCTTTAGCAAATAATTCAAGGGCATTAATATTTTTTAGTTCATAGCTATTGTATTTTGATAAATCCAATAATGCTTGATTATATTCCAAAACAGTATAGTTACCTGGGTCTAGAATAATCATAGGAATTGGGTTTTTATGGAAGGTCAATTCAAATTGAGAGGACATTTTTTTTAATTTGCTCTCATTTTGAAAAAGAATAACCCAGAGTAAAAAGGCAGTAGAAATTATAAAAAAGAAACCTTTATAAATATCTAAATTTAAATGCAGTTCAGGAGGGACTATTTTAAAAAATAAAATGTCGGTAACAAAAATCCAAACTAAGCCAACAAAAAGGTAAATAAAGGTAATTTTGAGCGGAAGAGATTTCATAAACTATTAAAGGAATATTCAATATAGGTAAAAAAAATGGAATTACCCTTTGAAGACTTAAGTATTAAAGAAAAAATAATAGAGTTAACCCAAAAGCTTCATCATCATAATCACTTGTATTATGTTGAGAGCAATCCTGAAATATCAGACTTTGAATTTGATACCTTATTAAAAGAACTTCAAGAACTTGAAAATCTTTATCCTCAATATGCTGATGAAAATTCACCAACCAAAAGGGTAGGAGGCGACATTACCAAAAAGTTTGAAGTAGTAGAACATATTTACCCAATGATGTCGCTATCGAACAGCTATTCTAAAGAAGAAATTGCCGATTGGGAAACCCGTATAAAAAAGTTAATTGTTGACGAACCAGAATATGTTTGCGAACTTAAATACGATGGTGTAGCCATTGGAATTAAATACAAAAATGGAAAATTTAACCAAGCGGTTACGCGAGGCGATGGAAGTAAAGGTGAAGATATTTCTGCCAATGTAAAAACCATAAAAACCATTCCGCTTGTTTTAAGGGGAAATTATCCTGAAGATTTTGAAATTAGAGGTGAAATTTTTTATCCTTTAAAAGCATTTCAAGATTTAAATAACCAGAGGCAAGAAGCAGGAGAAGAACTTTTTGCCAACCCAAGAAATACAGCTTCGGGTACTTTAAAAATGCAAGATTCAGCCATTGTGGCCCAGCGTGGATTAGATTGCTTTTTGTACGGAATTTATGGCAACAATTTACCATTTCAAAATCATTTTGAAAGTGTAAAAGCCGCTGGAGAATGGGGCTTAAAAATTCCAAGCCTAAAGAAAAACTACATCAAAAAATGTGCGTCAATTGACGGTATCATGGAGTTTATAAATTATTGGGATACCGAGCGTAATAATCTACCATTCGAAATTGATGGAGTTGTAATTAAGGTTAACAATTACAATCAGCAAGCTGAGTTAGGCTTTACGGCAAAATCTCCTCGTTGGGCAGTTGCTTATAAATTTAAAGCAGAAAGAGTTCGTACAATTTTAGAAACCATAACCTATCAGGTTGGAAGAACTGGCGCAATTACCCCTGTAGCAAACCTCAAGCCTGTTTTGTTGGCAGGCACAACTGTAAAGCGCGCGTCATTGCATAATGCCGATCAAATAGAAAAATTAGACATTAGAATAAACGATGAGGTTTTTGTAGAGAAGGGAGGAGAGATTATTCCAAAAATTGTGGGAGTTGTCATTTCGAAAAGAACAAGTAATTCTGAACCTTTAGAATATATAACCAAATGCCCCGAATGTGAAACTCCTTTGGTTAGAAAAGAAGGTGAAGCACATCATTATTGCCCGAACCAATTGGCTTGTCCGCCTCAAGTAAAAGGTAAAATGATTCACTTTATTAGCCGAAAGGCAATGGATATTGAAGGGCTTGGTGAAGAAACCATTGAGCAACTTTTTGAAGCCGGTTTAATCAAAACCATTCCAGATTTGTATGAGCTAACCTCAGAGCAATTGTTGCCTTTAGAAAGAATGGCCCAAAAGAGTGTAGATAATTTGCTTAAAGGATTGGAGCAATCTAAGAATGTACCTTTCGAACGAGTACTTTTTGCCCTAGGAATTAGGTTTGTTGGCGAAACCGTAGCCAAGAAACTAGCCAAAGAATTTAAAAATATTGAAGGTTTACAAAAAGCTACATTCGAAGAGTTGATAGCGGTTGATGAAATTGGAGATAGAATAGCTGAGAGTTTAGTGGCTTACTTTTCAGATGAAAACAGTTTGGTACTTTTAAAAAGGTTAATAGAAAAAGGACTTCAGTTTGAAGTTATTGAAGTTGAAAACAACAACCTGTCTGATAAACTTGAAGGAAAAGCCTTTGTAATTTCGGGAGTTTTTGAGAAACACTCCAGAGATGATTACAAAAAAATGATTGAAGAAAATGGCGGAAAAAATGTAAGTTCGGTTTCTTCGAAAACTAATTACCTTTTGGCTGGAGATAATATGGGGCCAAGCAAAAAAGTAAAGGCAGAAAAATTGGGAATTACTATAATTTCTGAAGATGAATTTTTAGAGATGATTTCATGAGCAATATTTTTAGAAGTTCAATATCCTTCAAAATTGGCACTTGGTTAATTCAAAAACGTTTGCAAAAACGCCAAAGAGTTGTTCAAACCAAAAATCTAGGCCAGGCTAAAATTATCGCCATAGTTGTAAACTTGGTTGAGGATGATGCAAAGTCAACTCTTCAAAGTCAACTTAATTTATTAAAAAAACAAGGTATCAAAAAGGTTGATGTTCTAGCTTTTAAACGAAACTGGAAAACTGAAGACAAAGCTGAAATTCAAAATTGGATTCAAATTTCTCCTGACGACTTTGATTGGCTTTATTTACCGCAAAAAAACCTTAAAAATGTGGTCTTAAAAGATTATGATATTCTCATAAATTTGGCCACAAAACAAAACAAGTTTGTGTTTAATTTGCTTACTTTAAGCAAGGCTAAATTTAAGGTAGGATTAGCAACATCAACCTTTGCAGATTTGTTAGATTTTACCATAAATGTTGACCCTGCTGAGAAAGACAAGTTCTTAAAAAGTTTACATCATTATTTAACTATCCTAAACAAAAATTAAAATGTCGTTAGATTTAACAGGCGTTGGAGTAGCCATAGTTACCCCTTTTAAAAAAGATTTTAGTGTTGATTACGATGCTCTAAAAAAAATTACCAATCATATTATAGATGGAGGAGTTTCTTTTATTGTGGTGCAAGGCACAACAGGTGAAACACCTACTTTGAATACAGCAGAAAAAGCCGAAATTTTAAAAACTGTGGTTGAAACCAACCAAGGAAGATTACCAATTATTTTGGGATTAGGAGGAAATAATACCCAAGGTTTAATTGATGAAATGAATTCTACCGATTTAACAGGAGTAGATGCTATTTTAAGTGCTTCGCCATATTATAACAAGCCAAATCAAGAAGGAATTTACCAGCATTACAAGGCTTTAAATGAAGCATCAAAACTTCCAATAATTGTGTATAATGTTCCGGGAAGAACAGCTTCTAATATTTTGCCTGAAACTCAAATTCGCATGGCTAATGATTTAGATAAAATCATCGCTGTAAAGGAAGCTTCAGGAAACATCGAGCAAAAAGCCAAGGTTATTCAAAATAGCCCAAAAGGTTTTCAAGTATTATCTGGAGATGATGCCCAAGTTGTAGCTGAATGCGCTTTAGGTTCAGTAGGTGTAATTTCGGTTATTGCCAATGCTTTTCCAAAACAGTTTTCAGATATGGTAAGGGCTTGTCATGCCAATGACTACCCAACCGCACGAAAATTGTTTTACAGTGTTCGAAATATTATCGATTTACTTTTTGCAGATGGAAATCCTGCAGGAGTAAAAGCCGCATTAAATATTCTAGGTCTTTGTGAAGAAACTGTTAGACTTCCATTGGTAACTGCCAACAGAAAAGTTTATGAAGACCTAAAAGCTGAAATAGCCAAACTTTAAAAATTGGCTTTTGCCGATATTATTAAGTTTCTGCCAGGGGCAACAATTCCTGAACTGTAAGGTCTGTAGCGTTGATCTGTTATATTTTCTAGCCCTAAATTAACCGAAAAGGTTTTGTTTATGTCGTATTGGGTTTTGAAATTTAAAGTGTACCAACTAGGGGAGTAGGGATTTCCGTTTTTATCTGTTGCATAAATATAATCTTTGCCTTTTTCCTCTTCAGGCATATTTTCAAAACTCACTTGTCCATTATAAGTAACAAATACTTGTGCGGTAAATTTGTCTTTATTGAAATTTAATCTGGTTACGCCAAACCAAGGTGCAGCGTGTCGAGATGGACTAGTTGTGCCATCATCTAATGCTTCTTCACCTTTTTGATAGTTGAACTTTGAAGACAAGCTTAAATGATAAGGTAGTTTTATTTCGATACCTGCATTAAAGCCATAAACAGTTGCGTTTGCGGCATTTTGTATAGCTTGAACTTGACTTAATTCACCTGCATAAACAATACTGTCTAATCCATTTAGGGTAAAGTCTCTTCTAACCAAAGCATTGTCTAAATACGTGTAAAATCCTGTTACATCAATTTTAATAAATTCATTAAAAATTTTGGCTACATCAAATTCTATATTGTAAGCGTATTCAGCCTTTAAATCAGGATTTGGAATAACAACAGCACCAGGTTCAGAGTCGAATACTTTTCCGATGTCATCAATATTCGGAGCCCTAAATCCAGTTGAACCATTTAGGCTAATTTGCCATCTTGGGTTTGGATGAAAAATTAACCCTAAACTTTCAGTCAAGGCTCCATTGGCTAAATTGGCTGTTTGGTTTGGGAAAGGATAAAAATTGATATTTTGACTAAAATCAGCATCAATTAAAAAGTAGTTGTATCTAATTCCAGATTGTAACAGAAATCGTTTTCCTAAATCTTGGTGATGCAAGGCATAAACTGCATAAGATTGCCAAATGGCATCAGGATATCTTGAAGGAGCATCTATTCTGCTTAAAGTTTCAATATTTAAATCGAAACCAGTTGAGGTTACATCATTAATTACAGACTCAGCTCCATAGAATAACTCGCTGTTGTTTTTTAGCGATTTTCTAAAATCAAAATTGGCAGAATAGGCCATTACATTCTCTTTTCTGTTTGATCTGATGACATCATTAAAGTTTCGATCGTGCCTACTTTCAATAAATTGTTGTTGGGCTAATCTTATGGTTAAATCATCATACAATATGTTATTTGCCGCGTTGGATATTTCTACATTGTTCATCATCCAAATTTGTGGACCATAATACCATTCGGCACTTCTTGGTTGGCCATTTCTTTCTCTTAATAGTCTATCGTATCTGGCATAATCTGAAGTGGTTGAGTAATGAAACCTATATGCAATACTCCATTTGCTGTTTGGCATATACATTACTTTTTGCATGAGGTTTAATTGGTTATAACCTGTTGGAGTTTGTAGTTTTTTATTTGAATTTTGAATTATTGCATCAACACCGTCTTTGGTTTCTACGTAATAATCTCTTAAATATTCATCTGGACCGTTTGTACCCATTTTTTGGTCACCAAACTCAGTGGCTGTAACACTAGTTATCGATGAAACTTTCTTTCGGGCATAGTGTAAATGAAAATGTCCTGTTTTTTCATTGTTTGCTGAAGAGTATCTTGTTGAAGCGCTTCCATTAAAAATGGATTTATCATCTATTGTAAATCGATGTGCTAAGGTTTGAAAGCTCATAACCGCGCCAATAGCATCACTTCCATATACAATAGACCCGGGACCAAAAAATACCTCAGAGCTTTCCATGGCAAAAGGATCTAATGAAATTACGTTTTGTAAATTTCCACTTCTGAAAATTGCTGTGTTCATTCTTACACCATCTATTGTATAAAGTAATCTATTGGTTGAGAATCCTCTAACCATGGGGCTTCCACCACCCAATTGACTTTTCTGAATAAACACTTCGCCCGAAATACCTAACATATCTGCAGCAGTTTGAGGATTCTGAAAAGAAACATCTTTAGGAGAAATTACAGATATTTTGGAAGGGATATTTCTTTTGGGTTGTTTCCATTTGGATGCAGAAACTACAAATTGATTTAATGAAATAGAAGAGGGATTCATAAACATCTTAAAGTTTAAGCTCTCTAACTCTTGATAGCTTAATTTTTTAGTTTCATAACCTAGCAATCTAATTTCAATTTTATCAGATTCTTTAAATCCTGAAATATTTGCAAGTCCATATTCATCTGTGGTAGCGCTTAATTCAGGGAAGGCACTGTAAATTGTAACATAAGATAGCGGAGCAAATGATTCTTTGTCTTTGATACTTAAGTTTTGTGAAAATCCATTGACTGCAATGAGAATAACAATCATTGCAAGTAAGTATTTTTTCATTCTTCGGTTTTCGGGAATGTTATCAAATTTCTTGCCTATGAGTTAGGTTATGCAGAAAATGAGTAATAAAAATTAGATGACTAAATTTTTGTGATCATTTTATAAGCAATACCAATGATAGCCCCCACAAACATTAATGAAATTAACGAAAGTGAAAATGCAAAAAGGTATTTAAACAACGATAGAAAGTAGTTCTCTTTCATTGTTTTTGAAAAAACATAACCTGCCACGAAAAATGTTAAAAATGAACTTAGAAATATGCCAACCGAAACTAGGGAAGGAATAGCATAGAAAATATAGGTAATCAAACCCAAGGCTGATGAAAGTCCATTAGCATAGGCATTAATAATTAAATGCTCTGTATAATTAAAGTCTCTTTTTCGGTAAAAAAGTTTGGTGAAAAATGAAAATATTGGAATTGCAGCTAAAATAATTAGGGTTAAGTTTTGGTTAACGATGTCTCCTACTTTTTTGGTGTCTTCGGTTTGATCTCCTGAAAGACCGAAGTATTCGTTTACCATATCGGTAGATTGGAAATAGTAATTTAAAACAGCACTAATTGAGGCAAATACCAACAAAAACCTAAATGGGTGAAAGTACTTAATTGTTACCCCGTTTATGTAATCTAGGGTAACTTTTTGTGGACTTACAAGTAACTCTTTGAGAGTAAACATGATTCCTCTTTCAAGGTTAAAAACCTGATTAAAGACCATGTGAATACTGTCTAAAACAGTATACCTTTTAGTAATTAGCTTTTGTCCACAATTACTGCAATAAGCTCCATGAAGAGGCTCAGCGCAGTTTTTACATAAAGTTTTTTCCTCACTCATTTCTTTAGTTTGAGTAAAATAAAAAGGCGCGCTAAATGCGCGCCTTAAGATGTTTTAGTTTAAAAACGAATAGTTATTGCCATAGTAAAGCATTTGCACTACAAAATCATCAGGATATGAAATTTTTACATCAGTAATGTTGCCATTTTCATCCATTGTTGCTTCGTAGTTCGGATTTATAAATCCACCATAAGGAGCAATGCCTAAACTTTCTGATCTTTTTAAAACTTCTAGGTGCAATTCTTTGTCAACTAATACACCATAATTTTCTACCAAAGCCATTCCTGCCTCAAAATCACCTTCGGATTTAATGCGTTGAATCTCTCTAAGCAAATCACCAAAAAGAATTTTTAATTTGTCATAGTCATTAATCACAAAAAAGGTTTTTCCATCTTTTTGCTTTCTTTCAACAACATTTTCTGTAGCTCCTTTTTCAAAAACCCATTTTGCAACCAATTGACGATTTCTCATGTGGGCTTCTTCAATATTTTCTCCCTCTTCAATTCTTCTCATTTGAACCATCATACCATTTCTAATGTAGCTATCGTATTCTGCTTTTCCTACTTCAAGGCTTTCCATTAAACCTAATTCAACCAACTTAGGGTCCATTAAATAGAATAGTGCAACCAAATCAGCTCTAGCTTCTTCTAAAGTAGAGGCATAGTTTACTAAGGTTTCTTTAGGTGTGCCAACTCCGGGGTTTAATTTTCCTGATGCGTGTCCAATTACTTCGTGCAAAGCAGTATGTAATTTACTAGCAATTTTACTGTGGGCTTTAGCTCTGTCAATTTCTTCTTGAGAGTAAGCAAACTCCTCTAAATAACTTGCGCCGCTAGAATTATCGTAAGCCTCAACAATATTTCCTAAGCTAACAGATTTAGAGCCATGTTTTGCCCTAATCCAGTTTGCATTTGGCAAGTTAACACCAATTGGAGTAGAAGGGGAAGCATCACCACTTTCTATGGCAACATTAACTACTTTGTAACTAACACCCGTAACATTTTCTTTTTTGTGTTCATCCATTATAGATGAGTTATCTTCAAAGTATTGGGCATTATCGGCAACTACTTTCATTCTTTCAGAAGCATCAAAATCTGAAATTTGAATGATAGATTCGTATGTTCCTCTAAATCCTTTTGCATCGCCATAAACTTCTATAAATCCGTTGATGTAGTCTATAGCATCTGAAGTAGTACTTGCCCAAACAATGTTGTATTCGTCCCAAACTTTTAAATCACCCGTTTGGTAGTATTTTATCAATAAATCGAATCCTTTGTTCATCGATTCACTTTCAGCATATTTTTTTGCTTCGGTTAACCATTTTACCATTTCTTGAATTGCCCCGCCATATCTGCCATCAGTTTTCCAAACATCTTCCATTAATTTACCATCCTTTTTGACCATGGTGGAGTTTAATCCATAAGAAATTGGTTCACCATCATTTTTATCAATAACATTAGCATAATAAGCGTCAACTTCTTTATTTGTAATGCCATCTTCATAAAAATTATTGGCAGAACCTGCAATTAGGTCTTTTTTAGAATCAAGGTTAACTCTTTTAGCATCAACACTTGGGTCGAACATGGCAGTTAAAACCTCTGCAGGCAATGAAGCACCAGTATTTATCATAAGTTCCTCAAAATAGGTTTGCGGAAAACTAGGGTTTATTTTACTCATAGAGTAGTGATGATGAATACCATTTGAAAAGAAAACTCTTTTGGCATAAACCAAAAAGTTATCCCAATTTTCACCACTTTTTTCACCACTGTAATTGGCTACAATATTTTCTAAAACTTTTCTTATTTGAAGATTGTACTTATAGTTTTGGTCCCAAATTATATCTCTGCCTGCTAAAGAAACTTGCGCTAAGCAATAAACAAGGTTTTTTTGTTTTTGGCTTAGTTTTTCAAAACTAGGTACCTGGTATCTTATTACCCTAATATCAGCAAACTGCTCAGTCTGCCACTGAAAATCGTCTTTTTTGGTTTCTTCCATAGCTGTTTCTGTTGAAGTATCTTCTGCTTTTTGGTCGGGTGCATTGCAGCTAGAAAGTACAACACTAACAGCCAGAGCACCGCTTAATAATAACTTACGTCTCATTTTTTTGATTTTGGTCAAAAATAATTATTTGACAACTAAAAAATAGCGTTAAAATATCCGTAAATCAACTATTCTTAGTTGCTAGATGCTTGCTGATATAATGTTGAGTCTGAGTGATTTTTTTGGACAATTAATAACAGATTGGATTCTATCTTTTTAGCAATAAAATTTGATAACACAGTATACCCATCTAGGTTAAAATGTCTGTCTAATGGCCAATATAAGTCTTCTTCTGATTTATTATTTTCTGATGCGAAATTTTTAAAATCAGGCATAAGGTTAATATTATATTCAGCTTGATTAGCCCAAACTTCAAACTCATCGTAATTGTTTTTTTTTTGAGGAAACTCTTCTAATCGAGGATAGGTAAAAACCCAAACAGGTGAATAATCCTTTATTATACTCAAATACGTTTGATCAATAATCTCAAGAGCTTCTTTTTGTAATTGGGGCTTTAAGCTTCTTTTTATCAACGAAAAATCATAGTTCATAATCCTATGGGTAAAAGCCCTAAATAAATGACATGATGCATAATAAACCTCCCATGAAGGTGATTTCTTGTAGCTTAATTCAGTATTTGAAACAAACCTTTCTTCCCCTCCTCTTACTTCAATATCGTGTATATCTGTTGTGTTTTGAAGAAAAATAACTCCGTCTGGTTGTAAAGCTATTAATTTCTCATCCCATAAAAACTTGGCAAAAACTGCATCGGAACCAGACATTCCAAAATTAAAGAACCTCACATTTTCGCTTGGCCAAAGGTCATTAAAGTACCTTTCTAATTGTTGCGGAACAGAATTCTCGAATGCCACTCCAGCTCCTTCACAAAAAGAGTCTCCTAAAACAAATATTCGAATTTCATTTTCAGGTTTTGGAGTTTGAGGCACTCTTCCTGTATATCCCCATTTGTTTATTTTTCTTTCATAAATAAATTCTCCATTATCTACCTTAAACTCGGAGTTAGGACCACGGTGGAAACCAAATTCATCAAATTCAGGTTCTTGGTATACAGAGCGGTAAGGCTCCATTTTGTTTTTTTCTAAATAAGTACTATAAAATTTTAATTGCCTTAAAGCACCTTCGCCAATATAAAGCAAACCAAACAGAATCCAAAGATTGATTTGAATTGTTAGAGTTGTCTTTTTTAAAATAAACCCAATTAAACCGATTGTACCTGAAACAAATGCAAAAATTGCAGGCATAAAAAGCAAGCTGAACCATGAGTTTAATTGCCCAGCTTGAAATTTAGATTTTAGCTCGAAGTAATAGATTATAGAGCTTAAAATAAAAATTAGGAATATTGGTAGTTTTTTCAATTCAAAATAGTTAAAATCGCATTAGAATTATCTTAAATTTAAGACCTAAACATACATCTAACAACATTACAAATTTTATGAGCGACGATAAGAAGATTATTTTTTCAATGAGTGGAGTTTCAAAGGTTATTCCACCAAGCAAAACAATCATTAAAAATATTTATCTCTCGTTTTTTTACGGGGCTAAAATAGGAATCATTGGTTTAAATGGTTCAGGAAAATCAACCTTAATGAAAATTATTGCAGGAGTTGACGATGGTTTTCAGGGTGATTTAACTTTTTCTCCAGGATATTCTGTTGGATATTTAGAGCAAGAACCCGATTTAGATCCTAACAAAACAGTTTTAGAAGTTGTTAAAGAAGGTGTAGCCGAAACAGTTGCAATTCTTGATGAATACGAAAAAGTAAATATGGCCTTTATGGACCCAGATGTTATTAATGATGGGGACAAAATGGAAAAGCTTATTCAAAGACAAGGCGAGTTACAAGATAAAATAGATGCAAGTAATGCTTGGGAACTTGATACCAAGTTAGAAATTGCCATGGATGCTTTGAGAACTCCTGAGCCAGATGCAAAAATTGAAAACTTATCTGGAGGAGAAAGAAGAAGGGTTGCTCTTTGTAGATTGCTTTTGCAAGAACCAGATATTTTATTGTTAGATGAGCCTACCAACCACTTAGATGCAGAAAGTGTTTTGTGGTTAGAGCAACATTTACAAAAATATGCTGGCACTGTTATCGCGATTACGCATGATAGGTACTTTTTAGATAATGTAGCCGGTTGGATTTTAGAATTAGATAGAGGCGAAGGAATTCCATGGAAAGGAAATTATTCATCATGGTTAGATCAAAAATCTAAAAGATTAGCCCAAGAAGAAAAGCAAGAAAGCAAGCGAAGAAAAACGCTCGAACGTGAATTAGAATGGGTGAGAATGGCTCCTAAAGCTCGTCAGGCAAAATCCAAGGCTCGTATTAACAATTACGAAAAAATGCTTTCTGAAGAAGGAAAAGAGAAAGAGCAAAAGCTCGAACTTTTTATTCCACCTGGACCTAGATTAGGTAACGATGTGATAAAAGCCAAAGGTGTTTCTAAAGCCTTTGGAGATAAATTACTTTACGAAGATTTAAACTTTGAACTACCCCCAGCTGGAATTGTTGGAATTATTGGCCCAAATGGTGCAGGAAAAACAACCCTTTTTAGGTTAATTATGGGTTTAGACAAACCAGATGAAGGTGAGTTTTCTGTAGGCTCCACAGTTAAAGTTGCATATATAGACCAATCGCATGCTGAAATTAACCCTGAAAAAAATGTGTGGGAAGTAATAAGTGGCGGCAACGAATTAATTGAAATGGGAGGTAGAGAATTAAACTCAAGAGCCTATGTTTCTAAATTTAACTTTAGTGGATCAGACCAACAAAAGAAAGTGGCTGTTTTATCTGGGGGAGAAAGAAACAGACTTCACCTAGCCATGACTTTGAAAGAAGGGGCAAACGTTTTATTACTAGACGAGCCAACCAACGATATTGATGTAAATACATTAAGGTCTTTGGAAGAAGCCTTAGATAATTTTGCAGGGTGTGCTGTTGTTATTTCTCACGATAGATGGTTTTTAGACAGAATTTGCACCCACATTTTAGCCTTTGAAGGCGATTCTCAAGTTTACTTTTTTGAAGGAGGATTCTCAGATTATGAAGAAAACAAGAAGAAAAGACTTGGAGATTCTGGTCCGAAAAGAATTAAGTATAAAAAATTAGTTCGTTAAATTATTGGTTATTTATTTAACCAATTTTGTGCTGAGCTTTTTGATGAAAATACCTTAAAAAGGTAATTTTTATGTTTATTGCCTTCTTCAAAAATATATCCAATGGCTGTAGAGTAGGAGTTTTCTAAAACTATTGCCTCTTTTATTGATTTGTATTTGGAAATAGCAGAAATTACATACTCTGAAACTGCTTTTATTTCAGGTCCCTTAATATTGAATAAAAAGTCTTTTCCTTGTATTAGCACTTTCAAATTTCTTGGAAATGACTCATCATTTTCAATTAATTTATAATGATTGATGATGTCTTCAATAACCAAAACATTAGTTATTGTAGAGACTAAAATATTTTTTTCTTTATCAAAATGATAAGAAATGTTTTTCATTCAATGAAGTTTGCCTCAATAGTAATTATCCAGTATTACACAACCTAAGCCGTTATCAAACAATTATATGAAACTCTCGAAATGTGCGGTGAAATGCCTTAAAAAAGGTTGTTCGTAAGTAATTTTTAGTCCTTGGGCTTTATCTTTATGTTGCCAAATTTTTTCAAAAACCTCAATTACAAAATCCATGTGGCTTTTGGTATAAACTCTTCTTGGAATAGCAAGTCTAACCAACTCCATTGATGCAGGTATTAATTGATGTTGCTTGTTGTATTTACCAAACATCACCGAACCAATTTCTACGGCTCTAATGCCCCCTTCAAGGTATAAATTGCAAACCAATGCTTGACCAGGATATTCATCTAAAGGTATTTGAGGGTAAAGTGCTTTTGCATCAATGTAAACAGCATGACCACCTGTAGGTCTCATTATCGGAATGCCTATTTTTTCTAGTCTATCTCCTAAATAGGCTGTACTTCTAATTCTATATTGCAAATAGTCAGGTTCAAAAACTTCATTTAATCCAATGGCAATAGCTTCCATGTCTCTACCCGACAAGCCTCCATAAGTAGCAAAACCTTCAGTAATAATCAATAAATTTTGAAGTTTTTCATTAAGTTCATAATCATTTATGGCTAAAAAGCCACCCATGTTTACCAATGCATCTTTTTTGGCGCTCATTATTGCCCCATCGCAAAGCGAAAACATTTGTTGGGCTATTTCTTTGTAAGAAGTACTTTCAAAACCAGATTCTCGGTGTTTTACGAAGTAGCTGTTTTCGGCAATTCGGCAACAATCGAGGTAAAGCTTAACATGGTGTTTTTTACAAATTTCAGAAACAGCTTTGGCGTTTTCCATACTTACAGGTTGACCACCACCACTATTGTTGGTTACTGTTAAAATTACTCCAGCAATATTATCGCTGCCTTTTTCGGTAATTATTTCTTCGAGTTTTTTAACATCCATATTGCCCTTAAAAGGATGCAATACCTCTGGATGTTTTCCTTCTTCAATGGGAATGTCAATTCCCTCTGAACCAGAAAACTCAATGTTAGCTCTAGTGGTATCAAATAATGTATTGCTAATAAAGGTTTTGCCTTTTCCTCCTAAATATCCGTAAAGTATTCTTTCTGCTGCTCTGCCTTGATGGGTTGGTAAAATGTGCTTAAACCCGGTTAAATCCATTATCGTGTCGCGCATTCTAATCCAAGACCTAGCTCCGGCATAAGATTCATCACCTTGCATTATGCCTGCCCATTGGTTAGCGCTCATGGCTGAGGTTCCGCTATCTGTCAATAAATCAATTAAAACCTTATCGCTTTCAAGCAAAAAAGGATTAAAATAGGCTTCTTTTAGATATTGTTTCCGTTCTTCTTTGGTAGATAGCTTTATAGGTTCTACCATTTTAATTTTAAATGGTTCGATAATGGTTTTGAATCCTTCCATGAGTTTTGTTTTTTTGCAAAACTCATTTACAATACTTCGCCTTTATATGATAGAAATTAGATGAAATGGTGAATTTTATCACCCTTTTTAAAAATGCGAGAACTAGTTAAGAAAACTCTTTGAACCATTTATTATTCCAAGTACTTTCCCTTTTAATTTTTGATCAAACAAAGGGTTGTTAGTGCTCAATGATTTTCTATTTGTTTTTTGATAAACAAAAGTTTCATCTGGATCGAATAGAGTAAGGTTTGCTGCTTTACCTTCTTCCAAATGAATATCAGGCAGACCTAAAATCTTTCTAGGGTTTGTAGTTATTGACTCAACAAAAGTGCTCAATGGCAATTTAGATGAAATATATGTTTGGTAAATGTTGTAGAAGGTTTCTAATGCCGTAACACCAAAAGCAGCATGATCAAATTCAACATCTTTATTTTCGATATTTTCAGGCATGTGGTTGGAACTAATAACACCAATGGTTCCCTCTTTTAGGCCTTTAATAAGTGCTTTTTGGTCAGTTGAAGTTCTGAGAGGTGGAAAAACTTTAAAGTTAGTATCAAATTCAACCAAAGCTTCATCTGTAAAAGCCAAGTTCATAATGGATACTTCACAACTAACCTGTTTTCCAAGTTTTAAACTTTGCTTAATTAAATCTACAGATTTTTGCGACGAAATAGGGCCAAGGTGAAGCTTACCTTCTGTGTATTCAACCAAAAATAAATCTCTGTTTATCATTAGCTCTTCAGCCAATGCAGGTAAACCTTTTAAACCTAATTGTGTAGATATTATTCCTTCATTTACTTTTCCTTCTTGACTTATATTCCTATCATTAGGAGTATTGATTATTAAGCCATTAAATCCATTTGCATAAAGTAAAGCTATAAGCATCAAATTGCTATTGGTTATGGTTTTTCTTCCATCTGTAAATGCAATTGCTCCAGCTTTGTTCATATCGAACAATTCAGCTAGGTTATTGCCTTCAATATTGTCTGATATGGCTCCATATGGAAAATGGTTTACCACATGGTTTGCAGATTGTTTTAGGGCATACAGAATTTCTGATTTTGAACTTCGAACAGGAAAAGTGTTAGGCAAAGTTGCAACTCCGGTAAAACCACCTGCTGCTGCTGCATTAAGTCCCGACTCGATAGTTTCTTTATGTTCCAATCCCGGATCAGGGAAAAGACATCTCATATCAAACCATCCTGCAGAAACATGGAGGTTTTTAGAGGAAATTTCTTTTGCAGATGAGTTTTTAAGGTTTTTACCCATTTTGGTAATTACACCTTTTTCAATCAAAATATCAACTTGTTGTTCGTTAAATGAACTTGATTTTGATACGATGGTGGCATTTCTAAGCAGCAAATTCATGCGGTAAAAGTATTTATTTCAAAAGCCTAAGCAATAACATTTCAATTCCAAAAAATAAAATTGAAGCCAACAAAAAGTATTGCCATAATGGAATTCCATTGGTTTTGTTGGCAATGCTTTTGGTAACCGAATTAATTTCTTCGTTTATCAACTCAACATTTTTTATTCCCCAATTATTAAAATTGGCTAAGATTTCTTCACCCGAAAGGTATGTGATTTCACTTTCGTTTCTATCGTAATTCATTGCCAAACCTCCTAAAACCTCTTGGTTTAGGAAAATGGAGTAGTGCCCTGCATTTTCAATTTGATCAAACACTCGAAGTTCTAACCCACCTCTAATCCTTCTAATCTCAGGAATAATGTCTAATGAGCCATCTTCATTTTTAATATGAATAACTTCTTCATTACCTAAATTTTGGTTTGACAAACCAATAGCCTCATCTTTTCCAATGGTTTGGTAAAGTGGTTCTGTTTTGCCTGCTTTTAAAGCCATTTGAAAGAAGGTAGGAACAAAAAGGGCATGACGATGGAAATTTGATGCAGAATCTGTTAAATCAGATGAAATGAGGTAAACATTTCCATTTTGGTTTTTAGATTCAAGAAACAACGGGTCTCCATTGTCTAGCTTCATCAAAACTTCGAAACCAATGCTGTTTTTTAAAGTGAAATGTTTTGAGGTTGAAGGTAAATCGAGGTTTTTGTCTTGAGATTGAAAAATATCTTGGTAAAGAGGATGTTCAAAATTTAGGGTTGAAACTTTAAGTTTTTGTTTTTGAATTTCTCCTAAGTTTGGTAATCCTAAAAAGCTGGTGATTTTATTAAAATTGGTTGCTGGGCTAGTAGTGTTTGGAATAAAACAAATGTTTCCACCATTTTCAAGAAGGTTGTTTAGTTCGCTAGCAAGGGCAGAAGGTATTTCATCTAAATCGTTTAAAATGATTAAGTTATTCTGAGCAACTTCATTGTATTGAATATTGCCAAGTGTAGATTGTTTAAGGCTGAAGTAGGTATCTGTTTTGAATAACGACCTAAATACGTTACTTGTATCGGTTTTTGAAAGCACCAATACATTGATGTTGGGTTTTAAATTGTATTGAAAATAAAACACATCGTCAAACGTAATAGGATAATCATTTATTTCAAGTTTACCTAAAATTAAACCTGATAAACTATTTGTAAATGTGAGTTTTATATCTGTAAATGAATTAGCTTTTACATCTACATTGGCCAAGCTTTTTTGAGTTTCGTTTAAGAAAAGTTTTAATGATATTCCGTTTCTATCTTCATCAGAAGCATTACGAACTCTTACCATTAATTCTTCGGGATTATTAAGTTGCCTTATTGGACTTTGAAACCAACATGAATCTATGTAAATGTTTCCGTTTGGTTGAGGTAGTAGGGGGATTACTTTTACAGAAATCGAAGAATCTAAATTGGCCTTAAGGTCATCAAAAACATTTTTTTGACCATCTGTAATCAGATAAATCTCTTTTCGTTCGGCATCGCTTTTATTTAAGGCTTCTAATTGCCTAGTAACTATTTGATTTACATCTCTAAACGAGGCTGATATTTCAGCTTTATCCAGCAAGTTAGAAATACCTTCTTTGCTGTAAAGTCTTTGTTGTTCTGCTGCGAAATTATTGGTTAAAAGCTGAATTTCATCTGCATTTCCATAAGCTTCAGAAATATTATAAGCAAACTGTCTACCTGTTTCAAACAAGTTTCCATTATCGCCTAAAGCATTCATGCTAAAAGAGTTATCTAAATAAATAGAAACTGCCTTTTTGCCTGAGAAATTATCAATATTATCTTGTAAAATAATAGGTTGAGCAAACACAAAAATCAAGCAAGCTAAAGCCAAAAGTCTTGCTATAAGTACCATTAAGTGCTTTAATTGAGATTGAGCTTGGGTTCTTTCTTTTACGTTTTTTAGAAACTTAACATTGGAGAAAGCAACTTTTTTATATCGCCTAAAGTTGAATAAATGAATAATAATGGGAATTGCGAGGGTAAAAAGTGCAAATAAAAATCCCGGATATAAAAAATTCATTGAATGCAAAACTAACACCCAATTGCCATTATTTAAGCAGTTTTTCTTCTTTTTATTTCTTGGGTAATTATGTTTAGTTCTTTTCCTGTTTGGCCTGCTACAGAAGTGTTTTCTTGAGCCCTTCTAATAAGATAAGGTGTAGTGAACCTAACAGGGCCGTAAGGCAAGTATTTAGTTACGTTGTAACCTTCGGCTCCTAAAACAAAGCTAATGTTATCGCTCATGCCATAAAGCTGAGAAAAATAAATGCCTTTAAAGTCTTTGGCAATTTTGTTAGATTTCATCAATTCTGTTAAATACAAGCAGCTTTTATCGTTGTGTGAGCCGGCGCAAATAGAAATTGTATCTAAATTTTCTACTGATATTTGTAGGGCAAGGTTATAATCTCTATTAGTAGATTTTTTATCTGCTTGCATTGGGGTAGGATCACCCTTTTCTTTCGCCCTCAGGTTTTCTTTTTCTAAATATGCTCCTCTAACAAATTTTACTCCCAACTTCCAACCTTGAGTTTTTGCTTGGTTGATGAGTTGATTTAGGTAGTCAATTCTATCATGACGATACATTTGTAAGGTTGTGTAAATAATTGGTTTTTTTTTGTTGAATTTTATCATCATGGCTTCCGCCATTTTATCAATAGCTACTTGTATCCAAGTTTCTTCGGCATCAATAAATAGTCTTGTATCGCTATCATAAGCAGTTTGGCAAACTGTTTCAAGTCTTTTCAAAGCTTTTAGGTATAACTCTTTTTCGTTAGGTTTTAATTCTTTTCCGGCAGATACTTTTTCTAAAATATCATGTCTTGCCATGCCTGTCATTTTTAAGCATCCAAAAGGAATGTAAGAATTGCCTTTCGACATTTTTAAGATTTTGATCAATTCATCTCTTGTGTTGTCAAAATCTGTCTCTTTTTGGGCAGCCTCAACCGAATAATCTAAAATAGAACCAACATTTGCTTCACCTAATTTTTGGATGGTAGATTCGCAATCTTTAATGCTTGTACCGCCACAAAACTGCCTAAAAATCGTCTTTTTTATGATCCAATCTATTGGTAATCGTAGTTTTAAAGCCAACAAACCCATAGAGGAAAAAAAGCTCACCAAACTAGGATTTTTAAACATCCTAAAAATGAAATAAGAAAACTGTAACTCCTCGTTACTTCGGTAACTAAAAGCAGTTTCTGTATCGTTTAGGTTTATAGAACTTTGGCTTACAATCTCGTCTATGTTATCCATCAAGCATAAAATTAAGGGCATACAAACTTATTCAAAACCCAAATTAGAATTTCATTTTTATTGAACGAATTCAAATCATTTAAGTTTTAATTTTTTTGATAGAACAAACTTTAGTTTTGCATAAAATTTTGCCATGAAAATTAAAAATGTAATCAAGACTTTTCCTGCAGATTTAGTAGATATGGGAGGTTTGCCAGTTAGACAACCAATACCAACCCAAAACACTGAGCAAATTGATCCGTTTTTATTGCTTCATCATGCAAAAATCACACTTCCAAAACATGGAATACCGCATAAAATGGGAGTAGGGCCTCATCCACACAGAGGGTTTTCTCCAGTTACTTTTGTTTTAAAAGGAGGAGTTCAGCACAGAGATTCGTTTGGCAATAAAAAAGATATTTATGCTGGTGGAGTGCAGTGGATGAATGCTGGAAAAGGAATAGTACATAGCGAAAGGCCTCCAAAAAACATTTACGAAATAGGAGGAGAGCAAGAAATTATTCAATTGTGGATTAACACGCAGAAAGCCAATAAAATGGATATTCCCTTTTACATAGGCCTGTCAAAAGAAGAAATTCCTGTGGTGAAATTTGCTGATGGAAACTCTTACGCACAGCTCATTGCAGGAAATTATCATGAGCAAAGAGGCGTTATTTCTCCTAATTCACCCATGCTTATTATGAAGTTTGAGGTTTACCCTGATGCTGAAATAAAAATAAATATCCCTAGCGGATTCAATTCTTGTTTTTACCAAATTGATGGTGAATTAAACATAAATGGTTTTGGAAAAACTGAAGGATTAAACCTTTACCAATTTTCAGATGAAGGTGATTTTTTAAAACTTAAAGCATTTGAAAAAACACAGTTTTTACTGTTGGCAGGTAAACCTATAAACGAACCTTTGGCAACTTACGGCCCTTTTGTAATGAACAACCAAACAGAAATTATGGAGGCCATGAGAGATTATAACATGGGTAAAATGGGAATATTGATTGAGGATGAATAAATCTTTGGTTATTATCATTTAATTTGCCCCAAACTTACAATTGCATGAAGCAGTCTACCCCCAAAGGAACTAGAGATTTTTTACCCGAAGCAGCCGCAAAACGCAACTATATTTTTGATACCCTAAAAAGCGTTTTTGCCAAATATGCCTATTTACCGGTTGAAACTCCAGCCATGGAAAAGCTTGAAACCCTTACCGGAAAATATGGTGAGGAAGGAGATAGGCTAATTTTTAAAATTCTATCAAGAGGAGAAAAATTACAGAGAGCTTTAACTTCAGATGAATTAACAGAAAAGAATTTAAGCGAAGAAGCTCTTAGATACGATTTAACGGTTCCTTTCGCTAGAATGGTGGTGCAATACCAAAACGAGATTAATTTCCCTTTTAAACGCTATCAAATTCAACCAGTTTGGCGTGCTGATAGACCACAAAAAGGGAGGTACCGAGAGTTCTTTCAGTGCGATGTTGATGTAATCGGCTCAAACAGTTTGCTCAATGAAATTGAATTGGTTCAAATTATTGATGAAGGTTTTACGGCTTTGGGCTTGGGAGATTATAACCTAAAGCTTAACAATAGAAAATTATTGCTAGGCCTTGTTCAGGAATTAGGTATCGAAAACCAATTTATTGATTTTACAGTTGCGCTTGATAAGCTTGATAAAATTGGAGTTGAAGGGGTTTTGAATGAGCTTAGAGGAAAAGATATTGAAGAAAATAAAATTCAAGAAATCAAAAAAATAGTAGATTTAAAAAATGATAAAAAATTAAATATCAACAATTTAAAATCATTTATTAAAAGTAATGATACTGGTTTGAGAGGCTTGGAAGAAGTTGAGTTTGTGATTCAGAATGCAAACAATTTAGAAATAAAAAACTGTGAAATAGATATTACCCTTGCCAGAGGACTAAACTATTATACTGGTTGTATTTTCGAAGTTGTTCATCCAGATTTTAACTCCTCTTTAAGCGGTGGAGGCCGATATGATGACCTAACAGGAATTTTTGGATTGAAAGATGTTTCTGGTGTTGGGGTTTCATTTGGGGCTGATAGGATTTTTGATTTAATGGAGACCAAAGGATTGTTTCCCAAAAACCTAAATCAAAGTGCTAAAATATTGTTTGTAAACTTTGGAGACAAAGAGCAAGCAGCTTGTTTAAGGTTCGCATCTGAGTTAAGAAAAGAGGGCATAAGCACAGAAATTTATCCAGACCAGGTAAAATTAAAAAAGCAATTTAAATATGCAGATGATCGCGCAATTCCATTCGTAGCCATTATTGGTGAAAACGAAATAAACAACAATACCATTACCGTAAAAGACCTGCAAAGCGGAGAACAAAAAGAATACAACATAAAATACCTAACCCACATGCTAAAATCATAATATGAATTTTTATGAACTAAAACCTGAATCAATTTCCTTAACCACAATAGAAGAAGTTTTAGATATAAAGCTAAAGCTATCATCCCAAGCTAGGGAAAAAATCATTTCCAATAGAAATTATTTAGAATCTGTAATTGCCAAGCAAAACTCTACTATTTATGGCATAAATACAGGTTTTGGATCACTTTGCAACACGGTAATTCCCAACGATAAATTAGCTCAATTGCAGCACAACTTGGTAATTTCTCATGCTTGCGGGGTGGGCGAGGAAGTTCCAAAAGAGATTGTAAAAACCATGTTGTTTTTAAAAATTCAAAACATGGTTTTTGGCTTTTCTGGAGTATCGATAGAGTTAGTTGAGTTTTTGATAGAGCTTTATAATAACGATGTTTTACCAATTATTTATGATACTGGTTCGCTCGGGGCTTCGGGAGATTTAGCTCCATTGGCGCATTTAAGTTTGCCAATTTTAGGATTGGGAGAAGTTTTCTTCAACAAAACCAAAATGCCTTCAGCCCAGGCTTTAGAAACATTAGGCTTAAAGCCCTTGGCCTTAAAAGCCAAAGAAGGGTTAGCCTTGTTAAACGGAACTCAATTCATGTCTGCATATGCTTGCAATATTCTATTGCGTGCAAAACATGCTTTTAAATGGGCCAATACAACAGCAGCTATTTCTCTTGATGCTTTTGATGGATTAAAAGACGCGTTTTTTAGTGCGGCTCATCAAGTTAGAAAGCAAAGTCATCAATTGGTTGTGGCCAATCAAATCTTAAAGAACCTAGAGGGAAGTGAAATTTTAAATCGAAAAAAACTCCATGTTCAAGATCCTTACTCTTTTAGATGCGTTCCACAGGTGCATGGAGCAAGCTTTAACTTTATTGAGTTTGTAACAGAAATTATAGAAAACGAAATATCTTCAGTAACCGACAACCCCATTGTATTTGAAGAGGAAGATAGAATTATTTCTGCAGGAAACTTTCACGGACAACCATTGGCCATAGCTCTTGATAGTTTAGCCATTGCTTTGGCCGAATTAGGGAGTATTTCTGAGCGAAGAATTTACAAACTTATTTCAGGCACGAGAGGACTGCCTGCCTTTTTAACCCCAAATCCTGGTATTAACAGCGGATTTATGATTGCCCAATATGCTACTGCTGCTTTGGTTAGTAAAAACAAACAACTTTGCACACCCGCAAGTGTAGATTCAATAGATTCTTCAAACGGGCAAGAAGATCATGTAAGCATGGGTGCAAATACAGCAACAAAGTGTTTTCAAATAATGAATAACCTTGAAGATATTTTGGGAACTGAGTTGATGGCTGGATTTCAAGCTTTAGAATTTAGAAAACCTTTCAAAAGTTCATCAAAAATTGAAGCTTTGAGAGATTCCTTTAGAAAAGAAATACCATTTATTGAAGATGATGTTTTGATGTATGTGGAGATGCAAAAATCAAAATCATTTTTACTCCAAAATACTCCGCTTATTTAAAAGTGTCTTTCAAATAAAACCCTTTGAATCTATTTTGTGGGCAATGTTTTGGTGAATGTACTTTGGTTTCTTCTCGAAGGTGATTTACAGTTTCTGCTTTTGCTTGCGCAAACTCTGCCGAAACTATACCTGTTGGCACAGCAATTACGCCATAACCAATTATCATAATAAAAGATGCTAAAAATTGGCCTGCAACTGTTTGTGGAGCAATATCTCCATAACCTACTGTAGTTAAAGTAACAATTGCCCAATAAATACTTTTAGGTATAGAAGTAAATCCTGCTTCAGGTGTTTCAATAATGTACATAAGTGTGCCTAGAATTACCGCCGCTGAAATAACGCCACCTAAAAACACTGTAATTTTCATCCTGGAGTTATACATCGCTTTGGCTAGGGCTTCACTTTCTGAAGAGTACCTTACCAATTTTAATACTCTAAAAACACGTAAAAGCCTTAATATTCTTATGATTAATAAAAATTGTGTTCCTGTTAAAACCAAAGCCAAATAGGTAGGTAAAATCGATAATAAATCAATTATTCCATAAAAACTGAAAATATACCTTGATGGTTTTGGAGAGGTGTAAATCCTAAGAAAATACTCTGCTGTAAATAGCACAGTAAAAGACCATTCGGCAATGGAAATAAAAAATCCGTATTGAAAAGCAATCTCTCTAACACTTTCTAGCATTACAATAATTACCGAAACTAGAATTGCCCAAAGCAAACCAACATCAAAAAACTTACCCCAAAAAGTATCTGCTTCAAAAATTATTTCGTGCGCAATTTCTCTCCAAGGTCGATTTAAATCGAGGTGTTTGTATTTCTTTTCTTTACTCATTAATTATTTGGTTCGCCTAACAAAGAGTATTGAATAAGGTTTACACCCATTTGCAATGCTTTTTTTCTAGTTGCATCGCTATCGTTATGAATTGATTGGTCTTCCCAGCCATCTCCTAAATCGCATTCGAAGGAATAAAAGCAAACTAATCTTCCTTCGAAAATTAACCCAAAACCTTGTGGAGGTTTCTGGTCATGTTCATGAATTTTTGGTAAACCATTTGGGAAATCAAACGATTGGTGATAAATAGGGTGATTAAAAGGAACTTCGATAAAATCTAATTCAGGGAAAACCTTTTTCATTTGCGGTCTCATAAATTGGTCTAAACCATAGTTGTCATCAATATGCAAAAAACCACCTGAGAGTAGATAATTTCTTAGGTTTTGAGCTTCAGCTTCGCTAAAAATAATATTTCCATGCCCAGTCATATGAACAAAAGGATAGTTGTATATTTCTTCGCTTCCTACTTCAACGATGGCTTGTTGTTTTTGAATATTGGTATTGATGTTTTTGTTGCAAAACTCAATAAGATTAGGGATTGAGGTTTCTAGATTTGCATACCAATCGCCGCCGCCGTTGTACTTTAACAAGGCTATTTGAAAGCTTCCTTGTGCGGTTGCTCCAAAGCCAAATAGTAGAAATACAATAATTGGAAATAGATACCTCATTTTATTTTTTAGCATTTTGAAACATAGCACAGGCAAAAATAGCTGCCGTTTCTGTTCTCAATCTCGATTCTCCAAATGTAATGGGTTGAAATTGATTTTCGATAGCCAATTTTATTTCATTTGGGGTAAAGTCGCCTTCGGGGCCAATTAAAAAGCAAGTAGTTTGCTTTGAATTTATCGAAGGTGATATTTTAACTGTATCTTCATCGCAATATCCCACATAGCTTTGCTCAAACCTGTTTTTGGTGATGAAATTTTCGAAAGGTTGAAGTTCAAATATTTTAGGTAAAATACTGCGTTTACTTTGTTTGGTGGCAGATAAAATTAATTTTTCAAGTCGGTCGATTCTTAAAATTTTTCTCTCAGAACGTTTACACAAAATAGGGTAGATGTTGCTTACTCCAATTTCTGTTGCTTTTTCTACAAACCACTCTAACCGGTTAATATTTTTAGTAGGAGCAATAGCTATAGAAGGTAAATTGAGGTTTTTATCCCATCCTTCAACTTCAGTTTTTATCTCTAACTGAACCTCTTTTTTACTAATTGAAGAAAGGTTTGCAATTGCATTTGTTCCTTTTCCATCAAAAACTTCTATTTCATCTCCAACATTTAAACGCAATACTTTTTGTGCATGATGGGCTTCATCATTCAACAATACAGCTTTGTTATTTTCAATTAACGATGAGTAAAACCTATGCATTCAACGAAAGTATAAAACTAGTTCTCCTCTTGGAAATAGATTTTGTAGAATTTTCGCCCATCGTTATCAACGCCTTGTTCGATAAGTTTTCTATCGCCATGAATATATATGTGGAAGTTTTTATCGAGTTTTAAAACACTTTTAAAAACCCGTGCTTGTTTTTTTACAGCTTGTGCTGAAATTTCAAAATTATCAGGTATTTCTACATCGTTTTCTTCTATATAGGTTTTTCCAAAACTTCGATAGGATTCAATTACGCTGTGGTCTTGCAAAACTTCATTCTCAAAGCTTTCTTTCTCAAAGCTTTCATTTTCTTTAAAATAATTTACACTTCTGTTTAGCAAATCAATTTTATCGGCTTTGGTAACCTCAAATTGCTGATCTAACTGTTCGGTTACATACTTTTTGGTTAAGCCTAAAACCTGATTAGTTTGGTGAAACTCATTTTTTACAGGTTCAACTTGTAAAAAAGCATCCTTCCAATATTGAGCTTCCTTGGTTTTTCCTAGTTTATCAATCAATAAAACTTTAAAACCTTGGTTAATTTCTGTATTTACAATTAAGCACCCCTTGTCTAAATCTTTTAAATCAAAACCAAATTCATGGTTAAGGGTAAACCTGCCTGAAGCTCGGTTCATTTTTATAAATGGAGCATTTGTTTCAGATTTAAAAATACCAATAGCATCAGTAACTTCTTCATCTAACTCAATGTTGCTAAAGTGAACAATGTTAAATTGTCCTTCTTTTATTTTAGGATGATTACTTGTTTCATAGAGAAGTTTGGCCAAACTTTTTGAATGAGTTACAAAATTGCCTGGGTTATCAAAAATTTCGCAAACCAATTTGTAAACTTCGTTCATGTCGAGGTTTACGGTGTGGGTAAAACAATAAATTTCATCTTCTACCTTAAAGTTGGCTAAAAAATACTTTAAAAAATATGTTTTCGACTCTTGGTTTATGAGTGATTCCTCATCAGAAAGCCTTACACTTTCTTCGAGTGTTTTGTTTCCGATATGATGAGTAATAATTCGCTCTAAATAAGCCTCAGAAAGGTTTAGATGTGTCATTTATTAATTTTCCACAAAACTATAAGGGTTATCAATAAAGCAAAAAAAACCTCCAACTATTTCTAATTGGAGGTTTAAGTTTAAAGTGTTTAAGTTTAAGCTTCTTGAGAAACTTTTGGCGCTCCTGCTAAAATTTCATCATTGGCATAGTCAGAAAACTTATCAAAATTTTGCATGAATGCTTTAGCCAAATGCATTGCTTTTTTATCGTATGCTTCTTTATCAGCCCAAGTATTTCTAGGGTTTAAAATTTCAGAAGGAACATTATCACACTCTTTTGGCATATTTAAGCCAAAAATTTCGTCTGTAACAAACTCAACGTTGTTTAATTTACCTTCTAAAGCAGATGTAATAAGCGCTCTTGTATATTTTAAGCTCATTCTTTTACCTGTGCCATAAGCACCGCCACTCCAGCCAGTGTTCACCAACCAAACTGTTGCGCCAGAAGCTTTCATTTTTTTGCTTAACATTTCACCATATTTGGTTGGATGTAAAAGCATAAAAGGCGCACCAAAACAAGCTGAAAATACAGTTTCAGGTTCAGTTATTCCTTCTTCGGTACCTGCAACTTTAGCAGTATATCCACTTATAAAATGGAATGCAGCTTGGCCCGGAGTTAATTTTGAGATAGGAGGTAAAACTCCAAAAGCATCACAAGTTAAAAAGAAAATATTTTTAGGGTTTTTTCCTATGGATGGAGTAGCAATATTATCAATGTGATAAATTGGGTAGCTAACTCTTGTGTTTTGGGTTTTTTCGCCATTCTCAAAATCAGGTTCATTTGTACCTGGTTTAAAAACGATATTTTCCAATAAAGCACCTGGTTTAATGGCTCTGTAAATATCTGGTTCTTTTTCTTCTGTTAAGTCAATAACTTTAGCATAACAACCACCTTCAAAATTAAAAATAGTGTCATCTTCGGTCCAACCGTGTTCATCATCACCAATTAATTTTCTGCTCGGGTCTGCCGAAAGCGTTGTTTTTCCTGTACCTGATAAACCAAAGAAAATAGCAGTATCATCATCAACTCCAATATTAGCAGAGCAATGCATTGATAAGGTATTCTTTTGATGAGGTAAAATGAAGTTTAAAGCAGAGAAAATCCCTTTTTTCATTTCGCCTGTATAGCCTGTACCGCCAACTAAAGCAATTTTTCTAGTAAAGTTAAGAATAGCAAAGTTGTGCTGCCTTGTGCCATCAACTTCTGGATTTGCCATAAATCCTGGAGCACAAACTATTTTCCATTCTGGATCAAATGATTTAATTTCTTCTTCACTTGGTCTCATAAACATATTGTGCACAAACAAGTTAGACCAAGGTAATTCTGTAATGGCCCTAATGTTCATGGCATATCTTGGATCAGCGCAAGCTACGGCGTCTCTGACGTAAATTTCTTTGCCAGATAGGTAGTTAACAACCTTGTCGTAAAGTTTATCAAATTTTTCGCTATCAAAAGGAATGTTAATGTTTCCCCACCAAACTGAATCTTGAGTAATTGCATCTTTTACAATAAACCTATCTTTTGGGGAGCGACCTCTAAATTCGCCTGTGTCTACGTTTACAGCACCAAAGCTGGTAGCGTCTCCTAAACCTTTTTCAAGGGTTATTCTTTCTAATTCTTCTGAACTTAAATTCCAATGTTCATTGGCATTTTTAATACCATAATCAGCCAGATTGGCTTTTGGGTTTTTTAAACTATACATTATTGTGGATTTTTTGTCTTTTTACAATGGCAAATAAACTCATAAATTGAATTGATAAGAGGCAAATTTCCATTTTTTTATCCCCAATAAAGTTGACATTACTCATTTTTTGAGTTGATTATTGTTTTGCTTTCAAAAGCTAACAATATCCATCCTGCAATAAATAAAACTCCACCAATAGGTGTTATTGGTCCCAAAAACTTTAAAAACTCAGCATTTAGTATGTACCTAAGATTTAAAAAGTAAATAGAACCTGAAAATAAAATTATTCCCCAAAAAACTAAATTGAAAATGAGTTTGAGTCTTTTTGAAGTATTATTCAGGTAAAGCAAAAAAACAAAACCTAAAAAAAGAGTATGTAAAATGTGGTATAAAACACCTGTTTTAAAGCTTTCGAGTTGGGTAGGATTCAAAACCTCTTTTAAAGCATGCGCACCGAGTGCACCCAAAGCAACGGCAGTAGCTCCCAAAATTCCTACAATCAATAAATTAGGCCTCATTCAAATTGTTTTATATAGTTTAGGTACTCATTTCTAAACTCATTGGTTTTAAAACCAAGCGAATAGATTTTTAAGTTTTCTAAATCGTATGTTTTTGCAGCGAGTTCTTTAGCTAGCTCAAGTTTAAAATAATCTTGTTCAATTTCAGATAAAAATCCGCCGAGGGTAAACGATAAATAACAACTGTTTCGAAGCTCATTTCTAATGGCATTTACCTTTTCTTCATCAAACTGCAATTCTTCTAAGTAAGATTGTATTCTTCTACTTTCATAAAAATCAGCAAATACTTCGTCGCAATTCGAATTTGGCTTAACAGGTTTGTATTTCTTTTTGGCAAATTCACCATTATTGGTAAGATTTGTTGGAGTTTGAACGAATCCTTCTTGGGCTTTGAACCTAATTTTATATTTACTTTTTCGTTCGTTATAGTTAATGGCATAAGTGGTTTTGGTATAAACTGCAAGGCCTAAAACTTTGGTTACAGTATCTTTTGAATGTGGAAATGTTACCATGGCTTCATAAAACCCTAAAGGAAGGCCAAGTATTTCATAGTTCGACTTTGGATTGGTACCTTGAGAAACCCCATTAATATGCAGGTAAAATTCTTGAGAATTTGAAGAATAAATTTCTAAATCACAATCTTGAGATTTTGTAATGTGAAATAAAAACAGAAAAGGGACAAAGAAAAGTTTGATTTTCAACATTGGTTCAAAGTTACTAACCAAACTTCAAAAATGTCTCCAAAAACATTTCTGTTTTGATACATTCGCTTTTTTGAAAAATACCACACATGCGAAAGATTCTAGTTATTGGTGCAGGAAGGTCAAGCTCAAGTTTAATTAATTATTTGATAATTAATGCTAAAGATCAAAATTGGTTTGTTAGGGTTGGCGATTTAGATGAGAATATGGCCCAACAAAAGGTTAAAAACACTGAATTTGGGAAAGGCTTTTATTTTAATGTTTCTGATGATAATCAACGTGTTGATGAAATAAGGGAGGCAGACATTGTTGTATCGATGTTGCCTGCAAGTATGCATACAAGTGTAGCAAAAGATTGCATTGCATTAGGTAAGCCAATGGTTACGGCATCTTATATTTCTAATGAAATGAAAGCCTTAGATGAAGAAGCAAAAAAGGCAGGAATTACAATAATGAATGAGATTGGTGTAGACCCTGGAATTGACCATATGAGTGCCATGAAGCTTTTGGATGAAACACGAGCAAAAAAAGGAAATATACTAGCATTTGAATCTTTTACTGGTGGTTTGGTTGCGCCAGAAAGCGATAATAATCCTTGGAATTATAAATTTACTTGGAACCCTAGAAATGTTGTTTTAGCCGGAGCTGCAGGTGCTGTAAAATTTAAACAGGAGGGAACCTATAAATACATTCCCTATAACAGAGTTTTTAGAAGAACTGAAATAATAAAGATTGATGGTTTTGGTGTTTTTGAAGGTTATGCCAATAGAGACTCTTTAAAATACAGAGAGGTTTATGGCTTAAACGAAGTTCCAACCATTTATAGAGGCACTTTGCGTCGAAAGGGTTTTTGTAAGGCTTGGGATGTTTTTGTAAAACTTGGTGCAACTGATGATTCTTACCAAATGGAAGATTCTGAGAATATGACATACCGAGATTTTATCAATTCATTTTTGGCCTATAACCCAACAGACTCTGTAGAATTGAAATTAAAGCAATATTTAAAAATTGACCAAGATGACGTTGATTTATGGGAAAAATTAGTTTGGCTAGACATATTTTCTGACAAAAAAGTAGGTTTAAAAAATGCCACCCCAGCTCAAATATTAGAACATATTTTAAAACAAAAATGGACTCTTGATCCTGAAGATAAAGATATGATTGTAATGTGGCACAAATTAATTTTTGAATTAGAGGGAAAAATTACCCAAATACAAAGTTCTATGGTGCACATTGGAAAAAACCAAACAGAAACGGCAATGGCCAATACTGTAGGTTTACCTGTTGGTATTGCAACAAAAATGATTTTGAATAAAGTGATAAATGCCCCTGGAGTTCAAATGCCAATTACTCCAGATATTTATTTGCCCATTTTAAACGAGTTAAAACAATATGGAATTTCTTTTGAAGAGAAGGAAATTTAAATTTTAGTTAAGACTGCGGTGTAACTGATATTTTTATTCAAAAAGTTTTCATAAACGTTTATCGGTAATTCATTTTTATAAACTTCTGTTACTGAATGATTTTTAAATTCGATTACTTTTAGAGATGAGTTTTTAGCTGAGCTAACAATGTCATTTTCAGTGTAAGGAAAACTTTCAACAATAATATTAGCATTTTCAACAATAAAATTCCTCTGTTTTCCATTTTTATTGAGTTCTGGATGAACATCAGTTAAAATAATAATGCCATTAGGTTTTAAAACTCGAGCCCACTCTTGAAATAAAGCTTTAATGTTTTTTACATATCCAATTACCAAATTACATGTAATAACATCAATAGAATTTGATGGGTAGTTTAAGTTTGATTCTCCTATTAATTCTACTACTGTTAGTTTTTTATGATTTGATGTACAGAACTTTAACATTTCTGTTGAAATATCTGAAACTAAAATTTTTGATGCTCCGTATGTTTCTATTAAAGGAATTTTCCATCCTGTACCACAACCATAGTCTAAAACACATTTGCCTTTTAATTCAAGATGCTCAAAAAAGTTCGATAATATTTTTTCATCAATAAAATGGAAAAGGTTAAACTCCTTAGTATTATAAGTGCTTGCAATTAAATCGTATGCTTTTTTTGGAGCTAAGTATTTTGATGGGTTCTTGCGAAAAATTTTCTTTAAAAAAAAGATTATACCCAAATTATGAATCCATTTAATTAATTTCAAACTAATTAAGTTTATTGTGTTTGATGTAGCTTGGATGTTTATTAAATAGATCTTTCTGCAAGCCATTTGAAGAAATTCTTCTTTTTTTAAGTTCGTAAATGATGGACTTAAGACCTAATTTCCACGTATTTGTCAATGATTTTGGTTCATCGAAAAATACTTTTGTAATGCCATGTTGCACTAAAGCTCCTTTGCACATTGGGCAAGGCTCTAGGGTAGTGTAAAGCTTCATTTTACTTTTATCGAGTTTATAAAATTCGTTGCCAAACTTTAAAAAAGCATCATTTAAGGCATTTATTTCTGCATGCCCTGAAATTTTATTTTCTTGAACCATTGAGTTTTTGCCCTTTCCAATAATTTCACCTTGGTAAACCAAAATAGCGCTAACTGGAACTTCATTAGCGTACATGTTTTTTTCAGCCAAAGATTTTAAAATTTCTAAATATTTATAATTAGGAATTAGTTTAGGCTTAACCAAATAAAACTTTGACCTAATTAGATAAAGAGAAATAAAAAATACAGCAATTAACACGAACATTTGGCAAAATTAATGTTCACAAATTAACAATTCTTTTAGGTTAAAACACCAGATAAAACGTAGTACCTGCATCGGGTTTGGAATCTATTTTAATGGTGCCATCTAATACATTAATTATTTGTTTAGAAAGGCTTAAGCCTATTCCAGAACCATGATTTTTTGTAGAATAAAATGGAACAAAAATTCTATCTAAAACTTCTTTTTTTATTCCACAGCCTGTATCTTTTACTTCGATAATTGTATTTAAATTGTTTTGGTATGCTGAAATTGTAAGGATTTTATGCTTGGAATTACTCATAGCATCAGCACTGTTAATTAGTAGGTTAATTATTACCTGTTCCAACAAACCTGCATCTGTATTTATGGTGAGTTTAGGGTTAGGAATGTGTGTTTTAAAATCGATTTGGTTTTTAATGATTTGAGGTTCAAACTATTTAATAATTCTAGAAATTAATTCATTTAGATTAACCGGGTTTAATTCAGGAACAGGAATTTTGCTCATTTTCCTGTAATCCTTTACAAATTTTAAAAGACTTTTACTTCTATTATTTATTGTTTTTAGGGCTACTTGAATATCATCTAAATCTTCATTATTTATATCTGTAACCAATTTTGTTTTCCCTTCTTTATTAACCAATAATCCGCTAACACTCTCACTTAATGATAGAATAGGGGTTATTGAATTCATTATTTCATGAGTTAAAATGCTTATGAGTTTATTCCAAGCCTCTAACTCTTTATTGCCTAGTTCATCATTAATATCTTGAAAGGTAAATACCTTGTGAACGTTTCCTTTAATTTTTATGGCTTTGTAAAAAACAGAAAGACTTTTAAATTCTACCCCAGTATCAAAACTGATTACTTTTTTATTTTTTCTAAGTTTAAATTTTTCATCTTATTACAACTAGGGGTTACAATTTAGATGATTTAACTTAGAGCTTAAAAGCCTTTTCAGATTTATCTGGAAAGGCTTTTTTTTATTTTCCTGATAACAGGAATTTTTAAACTTAAATCTAAAATAAACTCTCAACTATTATGAATCAAAAATTAAATAAGGTTGGGTTAACTTTTTATACTCTTCCGTATAAGACTCTTCAGAAGATTTAATCTCCAATGTTTGGTAAAGAGTAGTAGAAACTGTTTTTGAAAATTCTAATAAAACTAAACTTGGTTTGCTTTCAGTTGCATGTTTTACCTCGCATTTTTTTGAAAGGTAAAACCCATTTGAAAATGCAAGTATTAATAAATTCTGCAGTAAATTGAACGGAAATACCAAGTTTAACTTCCCTTGTAATGCTAAAATATTATAAGTTTTTTCAAAAAAGCTTGAAAGTTTAAAATTAGTTTGGTGCCTTGCATCTTCATGTTTTATGCTCAATTTTGAATTGGTGAAGTAAGGTGGGTTGCAAATTATTAAATCAAATTTTTTGTAAAAAGGTTCTTTAAAAAAATCATTTTTTATTGTAAAAAACTTGTTTTCAAAAGGATAACTTTTAATATTTATCAGGATACTTTCAAATGCATACTTATTTTTTTCAATAAAGGTAATTTCAGCTTTAGATCTTTGGGCTAACATAAAGCCTAAAATTCCACTTCCTGCGCCAATATCTAAAATTGATTTGGTATTGCCCACATTTGCCCAAGCGCCAATTAAAATACTATCTGTACAAATTTTAAAAGTCTCTTTATTTTGAAAAATTGAAAATTTTTTTAAGAAAAATTGCATATATTGTTTTACAATTACATAATTAAATAATTATATTTGACATACCACGATAAAAAAACAATTAAAATGGCTAACTACGCAGATGAAGAGTGGAAAACTCTAACTTTAGAAGGATATGTAGAGTCGGAAAATTATCAAATTTCGAACTACGGAAGAGTAAGAAGGTTTAAACACCACTTAAAAAAATGGAAAATACTTAAACCTACTTTGGTTAATGGTTATTGTTACATGTCATTCAGAAATGAAAAAGATTGGAAGATTAGAAAAACTTTTTCGTTACACAGACTTACAGCTGAATACTTTTTACCAAGACCTAAAAATTTGGATGCCAATTTTGTTATTCATCTTGATTATGACAAGACAAATAACGATATTAAAAACATGATGTGGGTTGACCAAAAAGGTTTAACTGAACACAATAGAAAAAATCCAAAGGTTATTAACTCAGGTAGAAAAGGAATAATTACCTACTCTAAATTGACAGAAACTGATGTAATCAGGTTAAAAAGAAAGATTAGAAGAGGTAAAAACAAGTTATACAAATTAGCTAAAGAGTTTGGCATTACACATACTCAATTAAACAGAATTCGTTCAGGCGAAAATTGGGGTCATGTTAAACTTGCTGATGATGACCCAGGTTTAGATTAATAATTTAATCTAAATATAGATATCTAATAAGCCGGGAGGTAAAGAAACCAAGAGTTCTTTATTTTCTCGGCTTATTTTTTTGAAAGTATTTTTTGTTTTTGGTACTAAAATCTCTTTTTGATCTTTATTGATTACTTCTATTATAGGATTAGCAGGGTTGTCAATTACCTGTTTAACAATTCCTATTTCACCTAATTCTTCATCAATTAAGATATAACCTTCAACTTCAAAAAAGTAAAAGTTTTTATCATCTAATTCAGGCAAAGAAGATAATGGTAAAAACATATCTTTTCCATTAAGCAATTTGATTTGATCTTCATCTAAATCTTCAAAAAATATTCTGGCTTTTTTGCCTGAGATTAGCTGAACGTCACCAATAAAAAATGGAACCAAATTTTTGTTGAGTTCAACAAAAACTGATTCCATTTCAATATATTCTTCAGGGTTTGTTGTGTCTAATGACACTAGAAAATATCCCTCTAATCCAGAATTTTTTAAAATCTTCCCTAAATAATAAGCATTTTCAAGTTTGAGCATGCTTTTAGAAAAAATTACTCAGCAGTTTTTTCTTCTGTTGAATCAACTGATTCTTCTGCTGCAGTATCTTCAGTCTCGGCAACTGGAGCTTCTTCTGTGGATTCTTCTACTGCAGGTTCTTCAGGTTTATTTTTTGCTGCAATTTCTGCAGCTCTTTTAGCATTTACTTCAGCTTCTGCAGCTAAAGCATCAGCAGCCATTTTTTCTTTGGTAGAAGCTAAATTATCTTTTTTACCTTGGATTTTTCCTTCTTTTTCGTTCAACCAATTTTCAAATTTTTGTTTAGCTACTTCTTCTGTAAAAGCACCTTTAGCAACACCTCTCATCAAGTGATCGTACATAAGTACTCCTTTGTAAGATAAAATTGCTCTCATAGTTTCAGAAGGTTCAGCACCTTTTTGAACCCAGCTTACAGCGCTATCAAAATTTAATTCGATTGTTGCAGGATTTGTGTTTGGATTATACGATCCTAAATTATCAATGAATTTACCATCTCTTTTTGATCTTGAGTCAGCAACCACTATTTGATAAAATGGTTTTCCTTTTTTTCCGTGACGTTGAAGTCTAATTCTTGTTGGCATATTTTTTATTTTTTGAGGTGCCCGACCTCGGTTAATAATTAAGCGTGCAAAAGTGGTTATTTATTTTTAATTGATTGAAAATAAAACCAAAAAAAAAAGCCCGCAAAGGGCTTTTTTTACTTTATTTTTAATTTTCTCTTATTTATTTAGAGTTCTGAGGTCCTTTTGGACCTTTTGGGCCTTTTGGTTTTTCCTTGATGTCATCTCTTCTTTCTGCTTCAAAGTCCTTCATTTTTTTGTATTGATCTGAAGTTAAAGCTTCTTTTAACTTGGTGTCTTTTTCCAATTTAGCAGCTTTTAACTCTTCACGCATTTGTTTTTGGTACCTGTCCTTAATTTCATCTGTTTGTTTTGTAAAGGATAAGTTTATTTCTGCTACATCTGATTTTTGCTTTTCATTTAACTGAAGCATTTCAGTCATTTTTTCGGTTTGTTTAGATGCTTTTTCTTCAACAGTTAAACCTTTTGCTTTTTCTGATCCTCCTTTTGGCTGAGCCATTAATCCAACACTTAAAAATAGTGCTGCACCTGCTAAAATTAAATTCTTTGTTTTCATAATTATAAGTTTTGTTATGTTCTTAAGATGACAATTAATAAAAAAGGTTTAATCAAGGTCTAAAAAAAAATATTTGTAAGCATCAAAATCTAATTTATAAAGGTTTTCAACTTTATTTTTTATTTCATCGTTATAAAAGAATTTATAATTTGGAATTGCCAGTTTTTGTGTATCGCCATTGATAAAATAGGTAAAAGGAAAATCACCTACGAATAATTCCGTGGTCTGTATTTTTTTTAAATGATGGTTGCTTTTTTTTAGGTTTAAAGGGAAAGCTATTTTGATTTTATACTTTTTATTTATTGAATCAAGTCTTTCTTCGAGCTCTTCTATTTTGATTATTTCATCAAAAAAAAACAATTGATTTTCTCCAGGTAAAAACTGCATTCCTATATGTGGATCGCATCGTTTTAAGTTTTGTGTTGCTAAAAAGCTTAAAAACATTTTAAATGATATTTCATCTATTGATTTTACTCCAATAAAATTTATGATTTCTTCGGCATAAACTCCGTTTTTTACAAGGTGAAAATAACTACTTACAGCTCTTGTGTATGGATTTCTTACAAATTTTAGTTTAACTATTTTTTTACTATTAAAGTGCTCAAATTTTACAGGATTAGTTTCAGAATATATTTTTCTATACTGATGTGTTAATGCCCCAAAGGACATTGCCTTTTCTATTTCACCAATGTGGTTAAAAAATAATTTACTAATTCCTGTGCATCCGGCTTTTGGAGTAAATCCAAATAAAATATTTTTTTCAAGAGAAATTAAGTGTCTTCCTTGTTTTAATAAATTAGGATGTTTCTTCTGCTCTTGACGTTTTTTATCGAAAATATTCAACATTAAAGTCCTAGTGCGGCTTTTCCTTGGTCGAAAACAATATCAACAGGAATACCTTTTTGAGATAAACCATCTAAGTCTTTTTGAAGCTCAGGTCCTATGTTACCCATTTCTTCCATAACTTTTTCAACTCCTTCGTAATCTCCATCGCCTTGAAGCTTTAGAATAAAGGCTGATAATTTATTCATGGCTAATTTCATTTTTTCGAATTCAACCTTATATAAACCTGTGGTTTGGTCTTTCGAAAAGGCACCTTCTTTTTCGAAGTAGTTAAACCTTAGCATATTTGCTTTCCCATGTGCAGATGCAGCTCCAAATCTTACAGATCTAAAAATACCTGCCAAAAAAGTAACATAGTTATCTAAAAGCTCACCTTCCGTGTAAACACCAATTTCACTTAAATAAGAAACCATGTAAAGGCCTAAAATATCTGCCTTTCCTTCTTCTAAAGCAGAGTACTTTTCTTTTAGGGCTTCTCTTGCAGTGCCTTTTCCATTAATGGTGTTTTTTATGCCTAATCCATGCGCTACTTCATGAAACATGGTGTTGCCAAAAAACGCTTCAAAAGTTATGTTTTTGCGTTGTTCTTCAATAATTAACTCATTGGCAATGGGAACCAAAATTTGGTCGAATTTGGCTTGCATAGCATTTTTTAATTGACTTCTTCTTGTACCCTTTGATTTCTGAATTTCTTCATCATTAGGAAGGTTAACTGCAATTGTTTTACTTCCTGCATTACAATCGCCTGCATAATAAACCACATCATAAGCATTCAACTGAGCGTCAGTTCCCGGCTTCTCAGCTTTGTATATATCTTCAACTGGTAAATTTTCTTGAAGCTCAGTTAGGTAAGCTACGTATTTTGCCAACCTTTCGCTCCAGGCCTTGTCTTTTACTAATACATAAGCTTCATGAGTTGCTTTGTAACCAAATAGTTTGTCTTCGTAATTTTCAATCGGACCTATGATAATGTCTAAAGTATTTTCTGTCATATCTAACCAAGCAATGTCGCTTTCATCATAATCATCAGTTAAAAGTGCATCTGCTCTTAGGTTTAAGAATTTTTTTAAATCATCGGTTTCAGCTAATGTAGAGGCTTTTTTTAGCAATTCACTTGCTCTTAGATGGTTTTCTTTATAAGCTTCATAAAATGGAACAAGTATTAAATTTCCTTTTTCATCTCGTTTTACCAAATTATAAAGACTTTTTTTGTTTTCAGCCTCCCAAGCCTCAAACTCTTCTTTGGTCATATCTACAGGATAATAACCTGCACCAAGAGGTTTTTCACCAATTCCTTTAATAAATGGTTTATTTCCATTTAACCTATCCCATGGGCCATAGTTTATTTGGTAAAATAATTTTTCAGCCTCAGATAATCCAGAAGTATTATAGTTTTCATATTGAGGAAAAGATTGTTTCCAAAACACTTTGTCCATTTCTTGGGCCGCTTCAATAAGAAGACCTAACATTTTTTTCTCATTTTCAGAGAGAATCGAAATATCGGTTGTAAGTTTTACTTTGGCGTATATTTCAGGCCTGGCCTTTACAATTTCTGACTCATTATTAGTTTGTTCCATCGTATTTTTTTCCTGATTATTTCCTTTTTTAGGTTGGGGTGAGCAACCAATAATTAAAGCAGCTAATAGCGATAAGTATTTTATTTTCATGCTAAAGGTTTATGGTGTAATTGTATGTTATTTTTTGGGGAATTTCTTTCGATTCCTCTTGTTTTTTCTTAGGTTTTATTTGGTAATTAAAACCACCTTTTGGCAACTTGAAAGGAATATTTAAATCTTTATGGTAAGTGATATGACCACCCTTTGGAGGATTCGTTTTAAATTTTAAAAGCTTTGATATTCTTTCAGCTTCTTCATCACAGCCAAAACCGATACCCGAAATAACATGTGTCTTCAATACTTTTCCATTTCGGTCAATATCTATTCTTAGCCTAACAACTCCTTCAATTTTATTTGAAACAGCTTCTTGTGGGTATTTTAAGTTATGCTGAATAAACTCGGTTAATGCTTTATTTCCTCCTTCAAACTCGGGCTTCAAAATAAAACTTTCGGGTTTTCTTCCTTTTTTCAAAATGTGGTTTTGGCGAAATTAAAAATTAATTAAACCTAAAGATTTTATTTACATCTATTCATAAAAATAAAATTCATTAACAATCTTGGTTGAAAACCCTGTTAAAAATGTTTGTAAACCTCAATAAATAAAGGGGTTTTAATTCAATATATTTACCCCCTAATTAAAAAAATGGCCGAAGTTTCATATACCGAAGAAAATATACGCTCCCTCGAGTGGCATGAACATATCCGTTTAAGACCAGGTATGTACATTGGTAAAATGGGCGATGGCTCTACAGCCGATGATGGGATTTACATTCTAATTAAGGAGGTTATTGATAACTCTATTGATGAGTTTGTAATGGGAAATGGTAGAAATATTGATATTTCTATCAAAGACAATATTGTTAAAATTAGAGATTACGGAAGAGGTATTCCACTAGGAAAAATGATTGATGCTGTTAGCAAAATGAATACCGGTGGTAAATACGATTCGAAAGCCTTTAAAAAATCTGTAGGTTTAAATGGGGTAGGTACAAAGGCTGTTAATGCCATGTCTTCTTTTTTCTGTGTTGAATCTATAAGAGATGGTAAATTAAAGCGAGCGGAATTTGAAAGAGGTATATTATCCAAAGAATTTGACGTTGAAGAGTCTAGCCTAAGAAAAGGAACTAGAATTTACTTTCAACCTGATGCCGATTTATTTAAAACATATAAGTTTAGAACTGAATATGTTGAAAGGCTATTATGGAATTATGTTTACCTCAATAGAGGATTAACTATTAATTTTAACGGAACAAAATATTACTCCGAAAACGGATTAAAAGACCTATTAGATAAAAACTTATCTGCTGAGCCATTGTACCCAATTATTCATCTTGAAGGTGAAGATATTGAAGTGGCAATTACACATACAAACGCTTATGGTGAGGAATACTATTCGTTTGTAAATGGTCAGTATACTACCCAAGGAGGAACCCACCAAGGTGCTTTTAGAGAATCTTACATAAAAACAATAAGAGATCATTTTGGAAAAAACTTTGAACCTGTTGATATTCGCTCAGGAATTGTTGCTGCAATAAGTGTAAAGGTAATGGAGCCAGTTTTTGAAAGCCAAACAAAAACTAAACTTGGTTCAACCGAAATTGCTCCAGATGGTCTTTCTATGAGAGCATTTGTAAATGATTTTTTGGTAAAGTATCTAGATAACTTCTTGCACAAAAATCCTGAAGTTGCTGATAAAGTTTTAAAAAGGATTCTTCAATCTGAAAGGGAGCGAAAGGAACTATCAGGAATTAAACAGCTAGCCAGAAAAAGGGCAAAAGAAGTAAGTATACATAATAAAAAACTTAGAGATTGTAGAGTTCATTTTAATGATAAACATGAAAAAGCTGATTTATCAACCTTATTTATTACTGAGGGAGATTCAGCTTCTGGCTCAATTACAAAGGCTAGAGACGTAAGTTCTCAGGCTGTATTTTCTTTAAAAGGAAAACCGCTCAATAGTTACGGTTTAACCAAAAAGATTGTATACGAAAACGAAGAATTTAACCTTTTACAGGCCGCTTTAAATATTGAAGACGGTTTAGATGATTTAAGGTATAACCAAGTTGTTTTGGCAACCGATGCTGATGTAGATGGAATGCATATCAGGTTGTTACTCATAACATTTTTTCTTCAGTTTTTTCCCGAACTAGTTAAAAACGGACATTTGTACGTGCTCGAAACCCCATTGTTTAGAGTTAGAAATAAAAAAGAAACAGTTTATTGTTACTCTGAAGAAGAAAAAAGAAATGCCCAAGAAAAGCTTACAGGTAAAATAGAAATTACCCGATTTAAAGGTTTAGGAGAAATTTCACCTGATGAATTTAAAAACTTTATCAATAGAGATATTAGATTAGAACCTGTTGTTATTGGTAATGATTCTTCTATTGACGAGCTTCTGGCTTTTTACATGGGAAAAAACACACCCACCAGGCAAGAATTTATTATTGAAAACCTTAAGGTAGAAAAAGATTTTGTAGAAGACGAAGTATAAAATGGCTGAAAACGAAGAAGAATTACCGGAAGAATTTGACGAAGATTTTGAAGAATCCACCTCAGGTGAGGAAATGGATCATGTTATTCGGGTATCTGGTATGTACCAAGAATGGTTTTTAGATTATGCTTCATACGTAATTCTAGAAAGAGCAGTACCTCATTTAAATGATGGATTAAAACCTGTACAAAGAAGAATTTTACACTCGTTAAAAGAGTTAGATGATGGTCGTTTTCACAAAGTAGCCAACGTTATTGGAAACACCATGAAATACCACCCTCATGGTGATGCATCAATTGGAGATGCTTTGGTTCAAGTTGGGCAAAAAGATATCATGTTTGATTGCCAAGGAAACTGGGGGAACGTTTTTACAGGTGATAGAGCCGCAGCTCCTAGGTATATTGAAGTTAGACTTTCAAAATTTGCTTTGGCTGTTGCTTTTAACAACAAAACCACCGAATGGCTGGCCTCATATGATGGCAGAGGAAAAGAGCCTGTAACCCTTCCAATGAAATTTCCATTGTTATTAGCCCAAGGGGTTGAAGGTATTGCGGTGGGTATGGCTTGTAAAATTTTACCACACAACTTTGTTGAGCTTATTGATAATTCCATCAATTATTTAAGAGGTAAAAAGGTAGTTGTATTGCCTGATTTTCCCACCGGTGGAATGGCAGATGTTTCTAATTATAATGATGGTTTAAGAGGAGGTAAGGTAAGGGTAAGAGCTAGAATATCAGTTGAGGACAAAAAAACCTTAAAAATTAGCGAAATACCATTTGGCACAACAACTACATCTCTTATAGATTCTATTTTAAAGGCCAATGATAAGGGGAAAATAAAAATCAAAAAAATTGAAGATAATACATCTGAATTTGTAGAAATTTTAATTTACTTAAAACCTGATGTTTCTCCAGATAAAACAATTGATGCACTTTATGCTTTTACCGACTGTGAGGTAAGTATTTCGCCCAACTCTGCTGTTATCCAAAATGATAAACCACGATTTTTAGGTTCAACAGAAATATTAAAAGCAAATACAGATCAAACTGTAGAATTATTAAAGCAAGAGTTAGAAATAAAAAAAGGTGAGCTTCAAGAATCACTTCATTTTTCATCCTTAGAAAAAATATTTATTGAAAATAAAATTTACATCGATTTTGATGGTAAATCATACGAAGAAGCAATAGATATTACATTTTTAAGACTTGAGCCTTTTACAAAGCAATTTGTTAGAGAAGTTACTAGAGATGATGTTGTTAGGTTGCTAGAAATAAGAATGAGGCGTATTACCAAACACGACTCAGACAAGGCAGATGAAATATTATTGCAGCTTAAAGCTGATATTGATCAAGTAGATTTTCACCTCAATAACTTAGTAGAGTTTGCCATCGATTATTTTAAAGATTTAAAAGCAAGATTTGCTGAAGGTAGAGAACGTAAAACCGAAATAAAATCTTTCGAAACAATTGAAAAATCTAAGGTTGCTGTAGCTAATGAAAAATTATATGCCAATTTAAAAGAAGGTTTTGTAGGCACCAAACTAAAAAAAGGAGAAGGTGACTTTGCTCAAGATTGTTCTGATATTGATGATGTAATTGTAATTAGAAGCGATGGAATTATGCAAGTTTCTAAAGTTTCTGAAAAAGCATTTTTCGGAAAAGATATTTTGCATGTTGGCATTTGGAAAAAAGGTGATAAAAGAACAATCTATAATCTTATTTACCAAGATGGACCAAGAGGTGCTGCTTATGTAAAAAGGTTTGCCGTAAACTCAATTACCAGAGACCGAGAATATCCATTAACTGCAGGTGAAAAAGGCTCAAAGGTTTTATATTTAACTGTAAATCCTAATGGTGAAGCAGAGGTTGTAAAAGTTGTTTTGAGGCAAAAACCTCATATTAAAAAGCTAAAGTTCGATTTTGATTTTTCTGAATTGGCCATTAAGGGAAGAGCAGCAAAAGGAAATACCTTAACAAAGCATTCGGTTTTAAAAGTTGAGTTAAAAGAAGAAGGTGTTTCTACTTTAGGAGCTCGAAAAATTTGGTTTGATGATACTGTTCAAAGATTAAATTCCGAAGGCAGAGGAAATTTAGTTGGAGAGTTTTTGGGTGAGGATAAAATTCTTACCATTATGCAAAGCGGTCATTACAAACTTTCATCATTTGCTTTATCTACAAAGTTTGATGAAGACTTTCTTATTATGGAAAAGTTTGATGAGAACAAACCTTATTCGATAATTTATTTTGATGGTGAGAAAAAACAGTACAATGTAAAAAGGTTTACACTTGAGCATTCTGATAAGAAAAACTTGATTATTACAGAGCATCCCGATTCGTTTTTAGAAATAGTTTCGGCGCACCCAGAACCCGAAGTAGTAATTAAATACGATAAAAGAAGTACTAAAAAAGAAGATGATAGAATAAATTTAGCTGAATTTATTTCTGTAAAAAGTTACAAAGCCCAAGGCAATAAATTAACTTCTTTGGCCATAAAATCTATTGATTTAATTGAACCTGAAATAGAAAAAAATGAAGATTTAGATTCTGGTGAATCCGGAAGTGATAATTCAAATTCTTCTGAAGAAAAATCTAATTCAGCTGCTGAAAGTCTTAATAATGAAAATGATGTTGAAATAGAAGTTGAGGAATTAAAAGACCCAATTGTTGAAGAAAGTAAGGTAGAAAATAAGAAAGAAGAAATTGTAAAACCTACTGAAGAAAAACCAATTCCAAAAGAGAATTCTAAAATAAGCTCTCCTCAGCAGATTATTGAAAAAGAAGATAAGGAGGAAGAAAAAATAGAATCTAAACCTGAGAGAAAGGCTAGTAATGAAGGTTTAGTAGACATTGAATTTGAAATTGAAATTCCGAAGCAAGAAAAGAAACTTGAGGAAAAACCCAAGAAGAAAAAAACTCCACAACCTCCAAAAGATCCACCACCAAATCAAATTACCCTAGATCTTTAATAATTTAAATTACTTTCACCTAAAATTTTAGAATGAGATTATTATTAATTGCAGTAATATTATTTTGCTCAAATTTAGGCAAAGCAAATAGCAATATTTCACTTTTAGGTTCTTTCGCCTACAACCAAGAAATAAGCGACGTTTGGGGATATACCGATGAATTTGGAAATGAATATGCACTTGTAGGCGCCCAAAAGGGTTTCTCAATTGTAGATGTAACCACTCCAAGTAATCCCGTTGAAGTTTTTTACCAAAGTGGCTATAAATCTACTTGGCGAGATATAAAAGTTTATAATGACCATGCATATATTACCAATGAAACTAATGGAGGTTTGTTAATTGTAGATATGTCTCCTTTACCTCAAAATACAACTTTACAGGTTGATTCATTTTTTGGTACAACCCATATGTTTTCTAGAGCTCATAATATTTGGATTGATGAAAATGGTGTTGCTTACATTTTTGGAGCAAATAATGGAAAGGGTGGAGCAATTATGTTTGATTTAACACAAAACCCCAAAGTTCCTGTAGAAATTGGTTTTATTGATAATTTTTATTTGCACGATGGCTTTGTAAGAGGAGATACTTTATGGGGTTCTGCTGTTTATGAAGGATTACAGATAATTATGGATGTTTCCGATAAGGTTAATCCTCAAATATTAACAACTTTTGAAACTCCCGGTACTTTTTCCCACAATTGTTGGCCTTCAGACAATGGAAAGTATGTTTTTACAACAGATGAAATTGCAGGTGGGTATATTGGTTCCTTTGATGTTTCAGATTTTTCAGACCCTAAAGAAGTAGACAAATTTCGAATTGCATCTTTAAAAAATCCTATTCCTCATAACACTTTTGTTTTAGATAACCTTTTGATTACATCCTATTACAGTGAAGGGTTACACATTTTGGATGCTACTTACCCACAAAGTTTAATTGAAGTAGGGAAATACGATTCTTCACCGTTATTCGAAGATGATTTTCATGGAGCTTGGGGAGTTTATCCATATTTTGATTCAGGAAAAATTTTAATTGCAGACATCGAAGAAGGTTTATTTATTTTTCAACCTAACATACAAACTCCGGCATATTTACAAGGAGAAGTAAGAGATACCATTACAAATAACCCAATTATTAACTGCGAAGTAGTAGTTTTTGGCAGCAGAACCTTCAAAACACAAGAATTTGGTAATTATTATACGGGTGCCAAAAACTCAGGTTTGTATTCAGTAAGGTTTCAAAAACAGGGTTATATTTCTAAAACAATAAATAATATCCAATTAAACCAAGGCAGTATCAAAACACTTGATACTTATTTAATTCCTGAAGGAGCTAGTTTAGGAAATGAAGAATTGGGTACTAAAAGTGAAGATTTTAGAATTTATCCAAACCCATTTTCAAATCAAATAAATACTAATTCATCTGAAAAAATTAGTTTGAAATTATTCAACATGCAAGGAGAGTTAGTAGGAGAGGGCATCAATCATATAGAAACCTCCAATACATTAGCTCAAGCACCTTACTTAATTAAAGCCTTTAAAAAAGGAGAGTTAATTTCTAAACAACTAATATTTAAAAAATAAGCATAAAAAAAGCCCGGTTTACCGGGCTTTTTGAAACAATTTAATAACTTAAGCAAAAGTTATCTTTTCTTTATCATACTCATTGTTCTGAAGTTTTTTCTGAACCTTTTCAAATATTTCAATTGTGTATTTTACATCTTCTAAGGTATGAACTGCAGTTGGAATTAACCTAAGCATAATTACACCTTTTGGAACCACAGGATAAACTACCATTGATGTGAAAATATCATAATTTTCTCTTAAATCAACAATTAAGTTACATGCCTCGAACATGCCACCTTTCATAAATACAGGCGTAACAGGTGAGTTTGTAACTCCTAAATCAAATCCTTTTTCTTTTAATCCACTTTGAAGCGCATTGGCAATTTTCCAAAGGTTTTCTTTGTGACTTGGGTCATTTCTAAATAACTGAAGCCTTTTAAGATTTCCAGCAACAATTGGCATAGGAAGAGATTTGGCAAAAATTTGCGATCTCATGTTGTATCTTAAAAACTCTATTACATTTTCAGTAGCACTAATAAAGCCGCCAATAGAAGCAAAAGCTTTGGCAAATGTTCCAAAATAAATATCAATATCATCTTGAACTCCTTGCTCTTCGCCAGTTCCCATACCAGTTTTTCCCATTGTACCAACGCCATGAGCATCATCTACCAAAAGTCTAAACTCATATTTATTTTTAAGCTCAACAATCTCTTTAAGCTTGCCTTGGTCTCCAGCCATTCCAAAAACTCCTTCTGTAATTACAAGAATACCACCACCAGTTTGTTGTGTAAGCTTTGTAGCTCTTTCTAAGGCAACTTCTAGTTTTTCAATTTCGTTGTGAGGAAAAACAAATCTTTTACCTTGATGCATTCTTACACCATCAATTATACAGGCATGAGATTCTGAGTCATAAACAACTACATCATTTCTGTCTACCAATGCATCAATTGCACTAGCAATACCTTGGTAACCAAAATTTAGCAAAATAGTGTCTTCCTTTTGCATGAAAGAAGAAAGTTCTTCTTCCAATTGCTCATGCAAATTGGTGTTTCCTGACATCATTCTAGCTCCCATTGGTAAACTTAAACCATAAGTGCCCGAAGCTTCTTTATCAACTTTTCTTACTTCAGGGTGATTTGCAAGGCCTAGGTAATTGTTAATACTCCATACAAGCATATCTTTACCTCTAAACTTCATTCTGTTACCTATTTCACCTTCTAGCTTCGGAAAAGTAAAATATCCATGAGAAAATCCTGCATGTTGTCCAAGAGGTCCTCTGTTTTTCTTGATTTTATCAAATATATCCACAAATAGTGCGTTTAAAATTGGCCACAAAAGTAACATATTCAATCAGATTGCTAATCATTGTTAATTGTTGCTTTAAACCAATTATTGTTAACAAAATTCCGTACAGCAAATTATATTTGCAGCCCATGAAAATTAAAATTATCCTTTTCTTTTCTCTTTCAATATTCTTAGGAGGCTGTTCTGAATACCAAAAGGTTTTAAAAAGTAGTGATATTAACCTCAAGTATGATAAAGCTCTTGAATATTATGGCGAGAAAGAATACTATAAAGCATACCCACTTTTTGAGGAGTTAATCGCAATTTATAGAGGAACCGAAAAAGCAGAAAATCTAATGTATATGTATGCTTATTCAGATTACTATTTGAAAGATTACATATTGGCAGCTCACAGATTTTCACAATTTGTAAAAACATTTCCTGTAAGTGAAAGAGCAGAAGAATGCCAATTTATGGTTGGGTTGTGCAATTATAAAAATTCACCAAAGGCCTCCTTAGATCAAACAAATACAGTAATAGCTATAAACGAGCTTCAATTGTTTACGAATTTATACCCCAACAGTAATTTGGTAGACTCTTGTAATGTAATTATTGATGAGCTTTTAGAAAAACTTGCCAAAAAGAGATTTGAAAAAGCCAATTTATACTTACAAACTGAAAATTATAAATCTGCAATAATTGCGTATAAAAACTTTTTAGATGATTTTCCTGATACAGAATATAGAGAGGAATCAGAATTTTTAATTTTTAAATCGTCTCATTTTTTGGCGTTAAATAGTGTTGAAAGTAAAAAAAGTGAAAGAATTGATAATGCTATCAAAGCATATATTATTTTTGTAGATTCTTTTTCGGGTAGCAAATACCTTAAAAAGGCTGAAGATTATTATCAAGAATTGTTAATAGAAAAGCAAAAACAAGAAGAAAAAAATTCATAATATGGATTACAAAAAAACTGATGCCTCTCAAAGCACTCAAACAAGAGACGTTGCTGAAATTACCCAAAAATCAGGTAATATTTATAAATCTTTGGCTATTATGGCTAAAAGATCAAACCAAATTTCTTCAGACATAAAAGAAGAATTAACTTCTAAATTAGAGGAGTTTGCTTCTTCAACAGATAATCTAGAAGAAATTTTTGAAAACAGAGAGCAAATTGAAATCTCAAAATTCTATGAAAGATTGCCAAAGCCACATAGCATTGCTTTGCAAGAATTATTAGAAGATAAAATTTATTTCCGCGATCAAAACGAAGATCAAGAAGTTTATTAATTTATGCTTAGCGGCAAAAAAATTATTCTTGGTATAACAGGGGGAATTGCCGCATATAAGGTTGCTTCTTTAATTAGATTATTAAAAAAACAAAAAGCCGAAGTTAGGATAATTGCTACTGCTTCGGCTTTTAATTTTGTTACACCCACAACTTTATCTACTCTTTCTCAAAATCCTGTAATTTCAGAGTTTACAGAAAATCCTAAAACTGGGGTTTGGAATAACCATGTTGAGTATGGTCTTTGGGCCGATTTAATGATTTTAGCTCCATTAACAGCTAATACTTTGGCAAAAATGGCAACTGGTATTTGCGATAATTTTTTGCTAGCAACCTACTTTTCTGCAAAGTGTCCGGTTTTTGTGGCACCAGCAATGGATTTAGACATGTATGCTCACCCTACAGTTAAGAACAATTTAAAAACAATAACCCAAAATGGGGTAACTGTTTTACCAGCTCAAAGTGGCGAATTAGCCAGCGGGTTAATTGGGCAAGGTAGAATGCAGGAGCCTCAAGATATTTTTGATTTCATCGCAAACTATTTTAAACCTCATTCAAAATATGCAAGTAAAAGGATACTGATTACAGCAGGTCCAACTCATGAGCCGATAGATCCTGTGAGGTTTATTGGCAATAGGTCATCTGGTAAAATGGGGTACTCCATAGCTAAAGCTGCGTTAAATTTAGGTGCTGATGTTACTCTTGTTTCAGGCCCAACCCAACTTTCATTACAGCATAAAAACCTTAATTTAATTAGAGTTGAAACAGCCCAACAAATGTTTGAAGCCTCAAAATTGGCATTTAAGGAAGCTGATGTAGCAATTTTTTCAGCTGCAGTTTCTGATTATTCCCCAAAGGAAATTGCCAATCAAAAAATAAAAAAAACAGAGAATCTATCAATTGAATTAGAAAAAACAAACGATATTTTAAAATTTTGTGGGCAACAAAAAAGAGAAAATCAATTAGTTATTGGTTTTGCTTTAGAGTCAAACAATGAAGAGGAATACGCCAAAGGAAAATTAGTTTCGAAAAATGCAGATTTTATAGTACTAAATTCATTGAACGATAAAAACGCAACTTTTGGCTACGATACCAATAAGGTAACTGTTTTTGGCACAAATAATATTGTTAAAGGTTTTGAGTTAATGACAAAAGAAAAATTAGCCAAAGAGTTACTTGGCTATTTTGAAGACTTTTTAAAATGAGAATACTACTTCCCTTACTTATTTTATTTTTCACCTTTCATTTATCTGCGCAGGAATTAAGATGCACGGTCGAAATTAATTCCTCCCAATTAGCAATAAATGACCCTGCGCTTTTTGAAAATATGAAGCAATTGGTTTATGATTTTATCAATAACCGTAAATGGACCCCAGATAATTTCAAAAACGATGAACGAATTGATTGTAGCATTTTAATAAATTTAACAAAAAGGGTTTCTAACGAACGGTTTGAGGCTACAATCCAAGTTTCTTCCAGAAGACCTGTTTATGGTTCTTCTTACAACAGCACCATGATTTCTCATTTAGACCAAGATTTTGATTTTAACTTTCAACAGTTTACAGTGTTAGAGTTTTCTGAAAACACCTTTATCAGCAATATTTCTTCTGTTTTAACCTACTATGTTTATTTAATGCTTGGCCACGATTATGATTCTTTTTCTGAAGATGGCGGAACACCTTATTATCAGCAAGCATTAAATGTGGTAAACAATGCCCAATCAACTGAGTTTCCTGGTTGGAAGGCTTTCGAAAATCAAACAAATAGATATTGGATAATTGAAAACACTTTGAGTCCTAGGTTTAAAGGAATTCGCAAGGCAATGTATATTTACCATAGAGAAGGTTTAGATAAAATTGCTGAAAATCCTGCAGAAGCAAGGAAAAAAATATTTGAGGCATTAGAGCAATTAAAAGTTGTTTATGATAACATTCCCAATTCAATAAACTTAAGGATGTTTTTTAATTCAAAAGCAGACGAAATAGTTAATATCTATTCAGATGCGCCTCGAGAAGAACAAAACAAGGTTATTAACTTGTTAAACTCTATAGATCCTGCAAATACCAACAAATATCAAAAGATTTTAGAATAAGTTTTTTTGCACCTTTGAGGTATTAATTCTTTCTATTTATGATAAAATCTCTTTTGGTAAAAAACTTCGCTTTAGTTGAAGAACAAAAAATTGAGTTTTATAATAATTATTCTGCTTTTACAGGAGAAACAGGCGCAGGTAAATCGGTATTATTTGAAGCTATAGACTTTTTATTAGGTAAAAAAGGAGATGTAAAAAGTATAAGGTTTGGAGCTGAAAAAGCCATTGTTGAAGGTGAGTTTTTGTGGGAAGGAGAAAAACTAAATTCAATTTTCGAAGAAAATAAAATTGATTTTGAATTTCCGGTTATTATTAGAAGGGAAATTAATAGCAAGGGCAGGAGTAGAGCGTTTATTAATGATACACCTATTACACTTTCTATTATAAAGAATTTGGCTGAGCTGTATTTAGATATTCATACACAACACGAAATTTTAGATCTTTTAAAACCATCAAATCAATTAAGTTACTTAGATGATTTTTGTGGAAATCAATCTGATTTAAAATCTTTTAGAACCTTGTTTTATGAAAATGAAAGCTTAAAAAAACAGCTTCATACCTTAAAAGAAAAAGAGGCAAAAGCTTTAAAAGACAAAGATTATTTTAACTTTTTGTTTGATGAATTAAACAACGCCAACCTTAAGGTTAACGAAGAGTCTGAAATAGAAGAAAAACTTCAATTACAGGAAAACTCTGAGGAAATTAAAAAAAGATTGTATGAAGTAAGTCAAGCTATTCAAACAGAATCTTCAACTGCAATAGCTAATCAATTAGCCTTATTGGTGCAGCAAGTTAAAAAAACATCAGCAAATTATAAACCCTTAAAAAATATTGAAGAAAGACTTCAATCTGTTTTAATTGAAGTAGAAGATATTGCTTCTGAAAGTGAGTTATTAGAGTCTGAAATTTCTTTTGATGCAGAAGAAAAAGAATTGTTGGAAGAAAGGTTGAATTTGCTGAATACTTTGTTTTTAAAGCATCAAGTAAATTCCTCTGAAGAGCTTATTTCTGTAATTGAAACCATAGACGATAGTTTATCTCAAATAGGCAATTTTGAAACTGAAATAAAAAATCTATCCATTAAAATTGAATTGCTTGGGAAAGAATTAGAGAAAAATGCTTCTCAAATTTCTTCAATCAGAAAACAAAAAGCTGAAAATTTTATTGATTCAATTTTAAAAACCGCTAAACTATTAGGATTAGAAAATGCCAAATTAAAAATTGAGTTTACAGACAAAAAACAATTGTCTGAAAATGGTTTTGATGATATTCAAATAATGTTTACTGCAAATAAAGGTGTTGGTTTAAAACCCATTCAAAAAACAGCTTCAGGAGGAGAACTTTCTAGGTTAATGCTGGCATTAAAAGCATCTTTAACAGGAAAAAATAACTTGAAAACCCAATTATTTGATGAAATAGATTCAGGTGTATCAGGGGAAGTTGCACATAAATTTGGGCAAGTTTTTAAAAATATGGGAAAAAACATGCAAATTATTTCCATTACTCATTTGCCTCAAGTGGCCGCGCAGGCCAATTACCATTATCATATTTCGAAAGAAGAAATCGATAACAAAACAGTTTCAAAAATTGCCATGTTAAGTGCAGATGAGCGAATTTTAGAAACGGCAAAATTAATAAGCTCAAATAAAGTTACTTCAATTTCAATCGAAAATGCCAAACAGTTGTTAAGCAACTAAATTTATATTTGTTTCAAACCAAAAAAATATTTTATGTCTACTGGATTATTAAAAGGAAAAAGAGGAATAATTTTCGGAGCATTAGATGAAAACTCTATAGCATGGAAAGTAGCCGAAAAAGTGCATGCAGAAGGAGGAAGATTTGTTTTAACAAATGCTCCTATTGCATTAAGAATGGGTGCAATAAACCAATTGGCAGAAAAGTGTAACGCGCCTTTAATTGCAGCAGACGCAACAAGTGATGAAGATTTAAATAATTTATTTACCCAAAGTGTTGAACAATTAGGTGGAAAAATAGATTTTGTTTTACACTCTATCGGTATGTCTCCTAATGTTCGAAAAAATAAACATTATACAGACTTAAACTACGAATGGTATCACAAAACCCTTGATATTTCTGCTATGTCTTTTCATCGAGTTTTAACTGCTGCTTGGAAAAACGATAGCATGAACGATTGGGGTTCGATTTTGGCTCTTACCTACATTGCAGCTCAAAGGGTTTTTCCAGACTATAACGATATGGCAGATGCCAAATCTATGTTAGAGTCTATTGCAAGAAGTTTTGGTTTTCATTTTGCAAAAAGTAAAAAAGTTAGGGTTAACACAATTTCCCAATCACCAACACCCACAACTGCAGGAAAAGGTGTAAAAGGTTTTGACCAATTTATTTCTTACGCTGATCAAATTTCACCTATGGGAAATGCTGATGCAGATGCTTGTGCAGATTATTGTGTATCATTATTTTCTGATTTAACAAGATATGTAACCATGCAGAATTTATTTCATGATGGTGGATTTTCAACAACAGGTGTAAGTGCTGAGATTTTAGATAAAATGTAAAATGAGTTTTCCTTGGACTAAGGTAAAAACTGCATTTTCATTTTTTTTTCAAAGTAAATCTAAGTATAGAATTCATTCTCCTTTTGTTTATGGGCTTATTACTAGTGCCATTGAAGGAAATGAATTTGAATATAAAAATTTATTTGAAAAAACAGCTCAATTAAAAAGTGAAGCTTTTCAAAAGAATGAGACCTTCAATTATTCCATTCAAGGAGCCGGATCAGTAATTATTGATAACAAAAAAGTAGTATCTGTTCGAAAATTATTAACCTCAGCCGTATCTTCAATAAATAAATTAAAGTTTATTTATAAGGTTGCAAGCTATTGCAAGCCTTCTGTAATTATTGAGGTGGGTACATCTTTGGGACTTTCAAGTTTTGTATTAAATAATGTAATCAATTCAAAATTTGTTGGCTTTGAACCAGTTAAGGAACTCGCCGATTACACTGATAAATTATTAAAACAATCAGGTAATAACAATTGGCAGTTATTTAAAGAGCCATTCGAAGGAAATCTAGTAAATCCAAATTTTAGAAATGAAATTGTCTTTTTTTATTTTGATGGAAATCATACTAAAGAAGGGCTGCGAAGTTTTATGACCGAAATTGAGGAAATTGCAAAAATGAATACCATTTTTTGTTTAATAGACGATATTAGGTGGAGTGACGAAATGTTTGAAGAATGGAAGAAAGTTGAACTAAATAAATCTGTAAGTTTATCTTTAGATTTTTTCCAAATGAGTTTTATTTCTTTTGAAAAAAAATTCCAAAAAGAAAAATTTAAGATTTTTAATGTAAAATCCATTAGATACCTATTACATTAAGCTTATTTTTAAGTAAATTAATACTCGAATAACGACTTATTTTTGTTTGTTCAATTTATGCATATAAACTATAAATGGATATTTTTTACTTTTTGTGTTATTTTATTGTTTAATTTGTTGAAAATATATTACTTGTTTCGCTTAAATTATATTTTTTGAGAATAATTATTTCATATTTTATTCAATTAGCTGGTAAAATAGATGATAAAATATGAATAAACAATGATAGTTTTTATTCGAAAAACGGGTTTTTATTCTAAATCAAATCTGCCATCTAGTTTGAAGTAAATTATATATTAGTAATCGAAATTTATAACTATTAACCATTCATATTAAAATATCATGCACCAGGTATTAAAGAATATTAGAATTTTAAGAAAAATTAAAGGCTACAGCCAAGACTACATCGCCAAAAAAATGGGGATTACTCAATCTAGCTACGCTAGGTTTGAAAACCAAGGGGTAAAAATAGATTTTAATATTATAGAGCAGGTTGCTGATGTACTAGAAATGGATATTTGCACCATTATCAACTATCATAATTCTGGAAGTAGAAAAGAGTCTGAAATTGTAAACTCAGACCAAAGAGAGCTTCTTAAAAAGCTAAATCATTATGCAGATAGAAATGCATACCTACAAAAAATTAATGAGCAATTTCAAAAACAAGTTAAAGACAAAGAACATATAATTGAATTATTAAAACAGCAATCTAAAGTTGTTGTAAATAATTAAAAGAAAATATTAAAAAAAAAGGGAAGCACTTGCTTCCCTTTTTTTGTCTCAAAATTTAATTTTTGGTTAACCTTTATTTTCTTTTTTCATTTTTTCTACATCCTTAATAAAATCTTCTATTTGCTCAACTCCTAATCTTTTTCCAATTATCTTTTTGTCCTTATCTAAAATAAAAACTACTGGAGTTGAATAAATGTCATATACATCTCTAAAGTTTAAACTATTTAAAGTGGTTACTCCTTTTTGGAGATACTCATACGCATTTTTATTTATTTCAGGTGTATCAGATACATTAATCCAAGGTAATTCATTCTTTTCAACATACTCTTGCCATTCTTTAATTTCTAATTCTGTTCCAACGGCAAAAACCTCTAATTTTAATTTATCCTTATTTTCTGAATAAAAGGTTTTTAATTTTGGGGTAGCCTTTTTACAGTGACCACAGCCAGAATCCCAAAAATATAGTATGGTGTAATTAGCGTCTATTTCATGTAAATTATGCCACTTTCCAGAAGCATCTGGCAAAATAATATTTGGAGTTACCTTATTTAAAAGCAATGGTTTTAAGGTCATTGCCCTTTCTGTAATTTTAGCAAGGTTATTCGAATCAACCCAAAAAGCATCACCATTCATATAGTAGTTTTCTGCCATGTGTACAAAAACAGCATCCATGCCCATTATCTTAGATTTTTCGTATTGATTGGTAATGTAATGAACAGTGTATTTTAAAAGCTCATCGCTAGCTTTGGCCTTATTTACGATTAAATCGGCTGCTTTATTAATTGAATCTGGTATTTGGGGAGTAAGTTTAGTAATATAATATTCTAGTTTATTGTGGTAAATAGGTGTTCTAACATACCTTTCATCAGAAAAATCAATATTATCTAAGTAATGATCTCTAAAATATTTAAACTTTACCCTATCAGCAGTTTCACCTTCAGGAATTTCTAAATCTTCAGGAATTTCAGGATCTGGGGAGGCTTTGAAAACTTTAGCAGCAAAGGTGTTTTTGTTTTTTTCGATAAATGATTTTTGAAAATCTTTAACTTCTTTATCCAAAGCAGAAAGTTCGGCTTTTAATTCAGCAACTTTATCTTCATCATCAGTTTTACCCATTTCTTGTTTAATAGGTTTAGCTGTTTCTTGTTTAGCTGCAATAAAATTCATGTAATCATAAAAAACTTGATTTTCGATAGAACCTTTAATTTTCATTTCTTCAACCAATTTACCTTTTTCTGTTTCCATGGTAAATTCAGTTTCATTTATTATAAATTCAAAATATGATTTTCTATCAGGCAGAACCATCATATAAATACCAGAAGGATAACTTTTAGAGCCTTTAAAACTAAAATACCCATTGGCGTCAACATCTGCAGTGTCTTTATAGTATTGTTTACCACCATAGTAGTTAGCCATATAAATAATTGTGTCTTGCAGACTTTTTATTCTAAAGTTTAGATTGTAATCTTTCTTCTCTTCAGGTGCTTTTATTTGGGCGTAGGCTCCATCTATTCCAAACAATAACACTAATAAATAAATCAATTTCTTCATAATAATTTTTTCAAAATTCTCAGTAGTCAAATTTGTGATTCAATATTTATGAGTTTAACCTCTTTAACACAACTTTAACAGCCCAGAGCTATCAATTTGCCAAACTTAAAGATACTTTAAATAGGCACTAAAAATTACTATTTTTGCTAGCCTTAAAAAAAATGAATGGTAGAGACAGTAATTATTACGGGCTGCGCAGGATTTGTAGGTTCTAACCTAACAAGAAGACTTTTAGATGCAGGTATTAAAGTTAATGGAGTTGATAATTTTAGCTATGGCGAATTAAGAAATATTGAAAGTTTTAAAAACCATCCAAACTTTAATTTTTTTGAAGGAAATTTAACCGATTTTGATGTTTTAGATAAACTAGAAGGTGAAGTATTGGTGCATTTAGCTTCTCAAAAAATACCTAGGTACTCTACAGCTTTTAGAACTTTAGATGAAAACTCTAAAATGCTTAAAAATGTTATTGACAAATGTTTGAGAGATAAAATACGAGTTGTTTTCGCCTCTACTTCAGATATTTATGGAAAAAACCCTGATATTCCTTACAGAGAAGATAGTAATATAGTTTTAGGACCTAGTTTGGTAAAACGATGGGCTTATGCGTTATCTAAGTTTTATGGAGAACATTTGTTAATTGCCAACAATGAAGAATTTGGATTAAACTATACAATAATTAGAATTTTTGGTTCATATGGACCAAATCAAAATTTAACATGGTGGGGAGGACCTCAATCTTTATTTATTGAAAAGGCCTTTAAAAATGAAGAAATTGAAATTCATGGAGATGGTCTGCAAACAAGAACCTTTACCTATGTTGATGATACAGTTGATGGTTTTTTTAGAGCTGTTAACATGAAAGAAGCAATTAACGAGATTTTTAATGTTGCATCAGAACCAGATGAAGAAGTTACTATTTTAGATTTAGCCAAAAAAATATGGACTTGGGTAAATGGTTCTGATGAAAATATCAAACTTAAATTTATTCCATATAAAACATTTGGTAACTATGAGGATGTAAGAAGAAGGGTGCCAGATATTTCAAAAATAAAAAGGGAACTAGGCTATTCTCCCAAATACAACCTCGAAAAGGGAATGAAAAAAGCTATTGAATGGCAAAAAGAAGTAATGGGCTTGTAAATGATTTATTTTTTAATTCCTGTATATAACGAAAGTGAAAACCTCCCCGAGCTTTCCAAAAATTTAATTTCTTTTTCTGCTGAAGAGGACAAATTTTATGTTTTTGTAGACGATTGTTCAACAGACGGTACAGTTAGTAGATTAACAGAATTATTTCCCGAAAACAAATTGCAGGTTATAGAAAAAGACAAAAATGGTGGGCCAGGAGATTCCTTTAACCGGGGCTTTAATTGGATTTTACAGCACTCAAATGATGATAACGATAAAGTAGTTACTGTAGAAGGCGATAATACTTCGGATTTAGAAATTTTGCCCGTTATGTTAGCAAACTCAAAAATGGGATTTGGACTTGTGTTAGCATCGGTTTATGCTCAAGGCGGTGGTTTTGATAAAACTTCTGCGTTTCGAAAAATTATTTCTTTTATGGCAAATATGATTTTTAGAGCATTGTTTGACCTAAAAGTATTAACCATGAGTTCTTTTTATAGGGTATATTCTTTAAATCTTTTAAAAAGAGTAAAAAATAAATTCGATAATATTATTGAAGAAAAAGGATTTATATGCATGCTCGAAGTGCTTTTAAAATCAATAAAATGCAATGCAAAAATTATTGAAGTACCCATGGTTTTAAAATCTGATAAACGAGTAGGAAAATCAAAAATGAAAATTTTTAAAACTACAATTAGTTATCTAAAATTTTTATTTTCAAATTTTAGTAAACTGAGAGCTTAAACATGGCAAGAAAAAAAACTTTTAAAAAGCCAGAAAAGGTTGTTCAAGAAGAAATAGTTGCAAAACCAAAGGTTGTTTCAACTTCATCTTTTATTTTAGATTGGAAATTTCTAGAAAAAAACATCTGGATACTAATTGGACTACTTACAATTATTGGTTTTGGTTTAAGGGTTTACAGACTAGATTTTTTAACACTTTGGGTAGATGAATATATTCATGTTATGCGAGCCCGAGATTTTTTATTGTATGGCACGGGATTATTGGAAGGCGAAAACAACGGGGTGATTTTAACCTTTTTTATTGTCCCTCTATTTAAATTATTTGCCATCAATGAATTTTGGGCAAGGTTTCCAAGTGTTGTTTTTGGATCTCTATCTATTCCATTAATATTTTACTTAGGTAGAATGTTGTTTAATACTCCTGTAGGGTTAATTGCGGCATTTATTTCTACCTTTTCTTGGTATTCAATTTTTTGGAGCAGAATGGCAAGAAACTATGCAAGTTTCGAATTTGCCTATTTATTGCTCATTATTGTTTTCTGGAAATTGCTAGAATCGAAGCAAGCTAATTTTTCGGGAAATAATTTTTTTGAAAAATGGGGCGTGTCAAAAAAGCATTTGATGTGGTTTTTTCCCGTTTTCGTATTTGCGTTTTTAAACCACCAATTAACATTCTTTTTTGCTTTTGCCGCAGGAAGCTTTGCATCAATTGTAGCGGTAAAAAACATTATTAAAAATGGCAAAAGCGCCATTTTTGATAAGTATTCGATAATCTTATATCCTACAATTTTGGTTTCAGCCATTATGTTTATGCCTTTTTTGGGTGATATTGTAAGTCCTATTTTATTATTGTTTCTTCCTGAAAAAGCTGTTACGTGGATTATTCCAAATTGGGAGTTCATTAGCAATATGTTTAATGATCCTGAAAAAAGACTCAACTCGTTTAACCTCTACAATAGTGTATTAGAAACTGACTTGCCTTGGCTACATTTTATTGGTTTTGCAGGTTTAATTTTAGGTTTTTTTATTAGGCCAAAATCTGCTGTTTTTATTGTTTCATTTTTTGTGATTCCAATTCTTTTAATGAGTTTTATTTTTAGAGACCCTGCTTTGCCTCGTTATTTGCTTTACATATATCCATTATTTCTTATTTCTACAGGAGTTGCGATTTACTTTTTATTTGATAAGTTAATAAATAAGTATTTGCCAAATAAGCTTCAATCTAAAGGATTAGTAAAAGCATCGGCCTATGGTTTGGTACTTTGGTTAGTTTTTACAGATTTACCTTTTAAACAAACCAAAGGTTTAATTAATACAGAAGAGCATGGCATGGTAGCCCCCAAAGAACTTTCGCATTGGTCTTTTGTAGATTGGAAGTTTCCTTCAAATTATGTTTCAAATTTTTTACAACCAAATGATGTTGTTTTATCAACTGTACCGAAACCCACAGATTTTTATCTAGGAATTAATAATTCGAAAAGATTTAGGCAAAGACATTTAGACACTGAGCTCAGGCAGTATGTAATGAATGACCCGCCTGAAGGCATGGAAACACATGCATTTACAACTGATGGTTTTAAAAATATTGTAAACTCAACTACAAGAGGTTGGCTTTTTGCTGATTATTATTTCTATAATGCATTAACAGACCCTGAAGCAAGGCAATGGGCAATTGAAAATTTAGAGTTTCATTTTGATGCAAGTAAAGATGGAGGTGTAAATGTTTTAAGTTGGGATAAAACCCAACCTCGATCTCCAAGGCGAAGTTTGCTTTTGGTTTTAGGAAAAGGAGGAAAAAATGCCTCTCAAGAATTATCTATGGATATGCCAAATTTAGCCGAAGGCAACAAGGTTAGGTTGGTAATTGATGCCGAAGGAGTAGACCACAACCAAGAGGCTATTTTGGTTATCAATAAAAAAAATCAAATATATATGCCTAAACCTAGGTCAAATGGCAGAGAGCAAATTGTTATGGACCTTGATAAATCTTGGTTTAAGCCCAAAGGAAATATTGTTCAGTTTGGTTACAACGAACAAAAAGTTAAGGGTTTAACCGGTAATATTGATTTTAGAAAAGGCTTTGTTATTTATAATATGACAGCTTTTCCTTCAAATTAGCAAATATCACACAATAGCACATTTTTTTTTCCGTACTTAGCTTCTCAATTTTATTTCAATGAAAAGAGGCTATTTTTTTATTTTATCATTACTAGTTTTAGGTTTTTTCAATTCGTGTAAACAAGGTTGCACCGACAATTTGGCAATTAATTTTGACGAGAATGCAAAAAAATCCGATGGTTCTTGTCTTTACAGTTTGCCAGAATTAAACTTAAAATTTAATTTGATTTTTAAAGGTGAAAACCTTGATTTTAATTCATTTTATGCTGATTATCAAAATAGAGATATAGCAGTTGAAACCTTTAGGTTTTATATCTCAGATGTTACACTAATTGAATCGAACGGAACAGAATATGTATTAAGTGAAGTTGAATTGGTTGACTTTTCTGAAGAGGATACACTTTGGTTAAATGAATTTACATTCAAATATCCGCCAGATAAAAACTTCACAAAAATTAAATTTGGTTTAGGGTTAAACCCAACTTTAAACAATAGTGATCCTTCAGTTTTTGAGTTTAATAACCCTTTAAGTATTTATCCTGGTATGTATTGGGTTTGGGCTACTAAATATATTTTCGCTAAAGTAGAAGGCAAAATAGATGCTAACCAAGATGGAACAGCAGACCAAGCATTCTTTTACCACGTAGGTTTAGATAAGTATTACCAAAATGTAGACCCAATAACTATAAATATTTCCACCATATTAGGAAAACAAGATGCTTTAAATCTTGGAATTGATGTAATGGATTTATTTAACCAACCTTCAGATACTATAAATTATAAAATTGATGGGCAAACACACACCGATGATAATGAAGCTTTGGCTGAAAGGTTTCTTGTTAATCTATCAAATTCATTTAAAGTAATAGATTGAAAAAATTAGGATTTTTATTCTTTTTTATTACTGTACTTTCTTCTTGTGAAAAATATGCAACTGAAAGAATACAAGAAAAAAGTGTTAGCCCGTTTATTTTTGAGTTGCCAGCTTGGGCTCCTAAACCTGTTATTCCTGAAGACAATCCATTAACTTTTGAAAAAGTTGAACTCGGAAAAATGCTTTTTCAAGATAAAATTTTGTCAAAAAACAATGATTTATCCTGTTCATCTTGTCATAATAAAAATTTAGCTTTTTCGCAAAATATTGCTCTTCCAAAAGGAGATGAAAATGCAATAGGTTTTAGAAATTCTCCTTCTTTAATAAATACAGTTTACAATAAAAATTTCTTTAAAGATGGAGGAGTAAAATCTTTAGAATTACAAGTTTTAGTTCCTCTTGAAACCCATTTTGAGTTTAATCTATCAGTTGCAGAAGCTGTTGAGAGGTTAAAAAATAATGAGTTTTACAATTCTGCTTTTTACGAAGTTTTTGGCAATGAGCCGGATGTTTTTGGTTTAACCAGAGCAATAGCTGCTTACGAAAGAACATTAGTTGATTTTTCTACAAAATATGACAAGGTAATTTTTGAAAAAACTGCAGATTTTACCATGGAAGAATTAATAGGTTTCAATCTGTTCAAGGCCAATTGTGTTTCTTGTCATAATGGAATTAACTTTACAAATCAGCAGTATTATAATACGGGTTTTAATGAAAATATTTCTGATTTAGGAAGGTTCAGAATTACAAGAGATTCATCTGATATTGGTAAGTTTAAAACACCCAATTTGCGCAACGTAGCCATTACATTTCCTTACATGCATGATGGAAGAATAAATACATTGGAAGAGGTTATTGAGCATTATAGCATTAGGGAAGAAGTTGGCTCAAAAAGTGAGCTTAAACCCATGAAATTTAATGCAGACCAAAAGCAACAATTAATTGCTTTTTTGAAAACGCTAACTAGTTCAAAATATGTAAACTAGTCTTTTGCTTTTGTGAAATTTAAAGAAACCGAATTAATGCAATAGCGCAATCCTGTTGGTTTTGGACCATCATTAAATACATGGCCTAAATGACCACCGCACTTTCCACAAACAACCTCATCTCTTTGCATTCCAAAACTATTGTCTTCACCTATCAAAACATTCGATTTATCCATTACATCAAAAAACGAAGGCCAACCAGACCCTGATTCAAATATTGTTTCTGATGAAAATAATGGAGTATTACATGCAACACATGTATATATACCATCTTGGTGATGGTCGTAAAATTTACCAGTAAAAGCTCTTTCGGTACCTTTTTTTCTCAAAACATAATATTCTTCCTCCGAAAGTTGACTTTTCCATTCTTCTTCGCTTTTGGAAATTTCAAAGGTTTTAGCCTCAGTATTTTTTGAGGTAGATTTAGTTTGCGCTATACCACAACTAGAGATGATAAACATTAGAAAAATAAAAAACAAATGTTTCATATTAAATAAAACACTAACCAATCGATTTGGTTTTAAAATTAAGCTCATTGAATTTGGTTTTGCCTTTTAACATTACTGCGGCAACAATACTTTTTTGCATTATGCCATATTTATTGGGTAATTTAGCAAAGAGTTTTCTGGTTTTTTGTCGCTTGGCAAACCATTTAGGTAAATAAATAAAAAACTCCCAGTGGGCTTTTATTATTCCAGTTGCAGGTTTTATTTCACCATCAAATACCATTTTATAAAAAGTAAGAGCATCAAGCGCAATACGCAAAGGTATCTTCCAAATAATCTCCGAAAAACTCATGTTTTTAAGCAACATTATCAGGTTATTCCTATGGTTTCTAAAAACTTTTAAAGGGCTTCCGTAGGTAATGATAAAGCCTCCCATGTGATATACTACAGATTTTGGGCAAACTCCAATTTTATACCCCATATTTTTAAGCCTCCAGCAAAGGTCAATTTCTTCCATGTGAGCATAAAAGTCGTTGTCTAATCCTCCTGCTTTATGATATAATTCTGCATTAATAAACAAACATGCTCCCGATGCCCAAAAAGTTTCAATTGGCTCCTCATACTGTCCTTTATCTTCTTCTAAATGGTTAATAAGTCTACCTCGGCAAAACGGGTAACCTAAATAATCAATAAACCCTCCAGAAGCTCCTGCATATTCGAACAATTCTTTTTTGTTATAACTTTTAATTTTTGGCTGTATGGCGGCAAATTCAGGATTTTTTTCCATCATTTCAATAGGAGGTAAAAGCCAATTGCCTTCAACTTCTATATCAGAGCTAATTAAAACGTAATATTTTGCATTAATCTGAGCCAAAGATTCAACATAGCCATTTGTAAAGCCTTTATTTACTTTAAGCCTAAGCTTTTTCACTTCAGGGAAGTTATCATCTAAGAACTCCCAAGTATTATCTGCAGAGGCATTATCAACTACCCAAATTTCATAATCGGGAGAATTTGGGGTTGAGTTAATGATTAACGGCAAAAAATCTTTTAGTAATTTTTTACTGTTATAACTTAACAGAACAATGGCAACTTTTGGGGTTTTCTTGGGTTCGATAACTTAAAATTTGGCCAAATATATATTTTGTAGGAAAGGTTAACGTGGGTTTTCAAAAAAGTTATCTACCTCTCCACCAAAGTGGTCAGAGCTTCTATCAGAATCTAAGTCTGGATTTTGGTCATTTCTTTTTTGTAACCTAGCCTGCCATCTATAATCTCTTAATTCGCCATAAACATTAGAGTGAAGTAACTCAAAATTATCTGAACCTAAATTGGGGTTATAAAAAACAAACCTTGAGTCTGATCTTATGTTTGTTTTGTAATACTGCCAAATTTCGTAAGGGTAGGAGCTAGGTTCACTATATCTTTTAGTCATGTGGTTTGGTGGACCATATTGAAGGTAGACTCTTCCACGGTCAGTTTCATAGCCCCTCATTGTTTGGGTTCCAAACTCTTCTTCAACATTTTTTACTTTTTGTAGATATTCTTTCCATTCAACACTTGGAGTTAACTCATTTCGTTTATACCAAAACGAATAAAAAAACTTTTTAAGCATATCATCATCAATGGTTTTGATGTTATTGTCTACAAAATTTCTTTCCAAAGGATCAGAAATTGGTCTCAGACATTTTACATATTCATTTAAAGTATCTCTATTGTTTAATCCCTCTGCAAATGTTGCTGATAAGTCAATGGAGGCCAAATCGTCAATAGAGATTTTAATATCAGGATTTGATCTTTGAAAAAAGGAACTCTTAGAAGCCAAAATTTCATTTTGTTTATTTCTTACTTCAACTACTAAATTGTAATTTCCGGTGGCTAGCTTTTCAATATCAAATTCTCGCAATATTACATTTACTTCACTTGTATTTTGTCTAATAAAACCATTGTAAGAAGCAATAGGCGAACTTGTTTCATATCTTTCAATAAAGTATTTTAAAAGATACATGTCATTTTCTCCCAAAAGCTTTTTTGTATTGTAAATTTCAGCGTAGAATTTTATTTTGTTTAAGTTGTCAGGATAAAAATCTGATACATATGGAATGATGTCAACTCCACTTTTAGTCAGAATGCTTGGAGTTTCAACTTTTTTAAATGATTCTACAAACTCTATTTGCGAAATTTCAATTTTTTCTTCAGAATAATTAACCTCAATTTCTTGAAGTGATGAAACTGGTTTTGGATCAGTGGAATTTAGGTCTGTTATTTGAATTTCGAGCATATACTTTCCGTTAGGAAGCTGCAATCTTTGTTGGTCTAGAAAATTAGAATAGTTTAAAGTGTCATTTAAAATAGGGGATAGAAGGTTGAATTTCTTAAAATTTTTCACCTCATCTTCTTGGTAAAAAATATAAATAACTTCAAGTTTTCCCTGAAATTTATTATTCTCAATTGCTTTGTGTAAAAGACTTCCACCAACAACACTTAAGTATGTCTCAATATATGGTCCAGATTCAGAAGAATAAAAAGTAGAGTAAGCGAAGTAAGCTTCCAACTTTTTTGCATTGCCAACTGCAGCAAATAATAGTGGTATAAGCAACAATAAAAATTTACGCATAAAACAAATTTACAAAATCGAAATACTGTATTTGAAAATTTTTTTTTGAATTTTCTAAACGGTAGGCTTGGTAGAATGAAAATTAAAAATACTTTTGCAGCGGAGAGATGGCAGAGTGGTCGAATGCGGCGGTCTTGAAAACCGTTGTACCGCAAGGTACCGGGGGTTCGAATCCCTCTCTCTCCGCCCAATAAAAAACCCTTTTGATGTTTCAAAAGGGTTTTTTTTATGTCAAAAACTCAATGTTCATTTTCTTTGTGATTTCATTTTCAGCATTTTAATAAAATTTATACATAAAACAACTATACATAAGAAAATTATGTATATTTGCCTTATGTATTCAAAAGAAATATTAAAAGGAACCTTAAAACCTATCATTTTAAAATTGTTACAGGAACAAAATAGAATGTATGGATATGAAATCACACAAAGGGTAAAGGAGTTAACTGAAGGTAAAATAAATATTACCGAGGGAGCTTTGTACCCTTTGCTTCATAAACTTGAAGCCGAAGGTGTGGTAACTACCGACTTGGAAAATATTGGCAAGCGGGTAAGAAAGTATTACAAACTAACCTCTGATGGCAGCACAATTGCTCAGGATTTAGTAGAAGAGTTTCTAGATTTTATGGTTACGATTAAACACGTTTTAGATCCAAATTTAAAATCGGGTTATGGCCTCTCTAAGTAGCAACCAAGTAGATAAAATTTATGATTTATTAGTTGATCATAAAATCACGCTTGAATCTCTTCAAATTGATTTGTTAGACCATTTGTGTTAAAAAATGGATAATGGTTTGGATTTCGGTAAATCCCTAACATTATCCATCCAAGAATTTGGTCTCCAAAACCTTTCTGAAATCCAGGAGGCCACCCTTTATTTATTAACTTTAAAATTACAAAAAATGAAAAAAGTAACTATTATAATCGGAATTATTTCTGCAATTTTTATTGTTGTAGGTGTGTTATTTAAAATTAATAATTTTCCAGGAGCAAGTATTTTACTTGTTTTGGGCATAGGTTTTATTAGTCTTATTGTTTTTCCTTTTATGGCATTTTCTGAAATGCAAAAAGGCAATAACCTAAATCAAAAAATTAGTGTAAGTGTTGGTTATTTTTCAGCAATTATTCTTGGCCTAGCCACACTATTTAAAATAATGCATTGGCCTGGTTCTCTTTTACTTTCTTACTTTGGCTTTAGTTTATTAGTTTTTGTATTTATACCTTTTTACACAATAAGAAATTACAAAACTTCTGAGAATAAACTTTTTGCTATTTCTAAATCATTATTGATTTTAGCAGGAATTGTTGTTTTTTGGGGGGTAATTCCACTAAACAGAAATAGCGTTAAAACCAATGAGTTATCTAAAAATGAAAAGATAGAAGCAAAGAAATAAAAGAATATAGGTTCAAATAAAAAGGCCGCTTAGTTATAAACTAAGCGGCCTTTTTTAAAGGTTTAATTGAATTTATCTATCAAAAATGTTTATTAATTTTCTAAAGAAATCAAAGTATAAAGTTACCATAAGGGTAAAAGTCATTGCCCAGATTACCAAGATGTTTACCCAAAAAGTATCGTAAAAGTTTCCGAAAATTTGTTTTCTAGGAGCATAAAAATGACCTCTTATTCCGCTGGCATCTTTAAATATTGGGTCTTGTTGTTGAATTAACTCTCCATCAATTTCAATAATCCTATTTAGTTCGGTTTCATCTGTAACTAAACTTGTTAAACTACTGTTTGAATAATTAAGTTTCAGTTGATTAAGCTCTTGTGGAGATGTTGCTTTAGAAATATTATTAATTACTTGATCTCTCTGGTCTAGCTCATAATTATACATTCTTGTGTAATACTTTCTTAGCCTATTTAAATAGTCTTTTACCTCATTCAAAATGGTTTTATTTACCTTTTCATAAGTTAAAAAATCTAAGGATTCAAAAGTAATATCAGAAGTAATTTTTAGTTCTTTCCTTATTTCATTTCTTAATACTAATAAATGCTTCTCAACATTTTCTCTATTGGATTCTTCTTGCATATTATTTTCCAAATATCCAATTTTAGCTTGAAGAGCAGGTATCAAGTAAATTTTTCTAAAATTGGCAATACTCATTAATTTGTCGTATTGATAAAATAACTTTTCGTATTTGTTGTTTTTAAATTGATTTACAGACAATGCTTCAAAAGCCCATCTAGAAGCCATTACCTCTCCAATAATTGGAACTTTTGTATATGAAGATATTGCTGGGTTAAGTTCTTCAAACTTTACGATTACTCCACTAAAAATTAATTGAGGAATTAACAAGAATGGAATTAAAATATATATGGTAACTGCAGAATTAAATGCTGATGATATGTTTAGACCTAATAGATTAGCAAAACATGCAGTAGAGAAGAGGATAAGCCAATAATCAACCAACATATCTTGAACTCCAAGAATGGTATTACCCACTAAAATAAAAGTAATAGTTTGTACAGCTGATAGTGCGAACATAATTAGCACTTTAGAAAATAGGTATGCTCCATTACTTAAATTTAAGAAAGACTCTCGCTTTCGTATTTTTTGGTCTCTTATTATTTCCTCAGCCGAAACGGTTAAACCTATGAATAAAGCAACAATTACAGACATAAATAAATATGCAGGTAAATTGTCATTTTCCATGAAGATGTAACCTATTTGGTTTGTTTCATCTATTCTATAAAATTTGATAAAATAAGACAGAATAAATCCCAAAGCAGGAGCTTCAATTAAGTTTATTGCTAAATATTGTCTATTTGTTAGTTTAGATAAAATATCTCTTGTTAGAAAAACAAAAAATTGTTTTATGAAATTTGGCACTTTAAATGTGCTTTCAGGAATTTCTTTTTCGTCTTTTAAAAGTTCAACGTTTTTACCAATACTTTCAATGTAATGTTCGTTCCATTCTTTAGGTGAAACTTTTCGATTATCAGTAACATTGCCATATTCATCTAAAACTTTGGCCTCAATAATATTAAAGACTTGCTCAGGATTTACATTTCCACATGTTACGCATTCGCTTTCGTTGGAGCTAACATGATTGATGTATTTTTTAAAGTAAATAACACTATCAACTGGGTTTCCATAATAAATAGGGTAGCCACCAACATCAAGAATTATCAACTTATCAAACATTTTAAAAATATCTGATGAAGGTTGATGAATAACCACAAAAATAAGTTTGCCTTTTAAAGTTAACTGCTTTAAAAGGTCCATAATATTTTCTGAATCTCTACTTGATAAACCTGAAGTTGGTTCATCTAAAAATAAAACAGAAGGTTCTCTAATTAATTCAAGAGCAATGTTTAGTCTTTTTCTTTGACCACCCGAAATGGTTTTTTCTAAAGGGCTGCCTACTTTAAGGTCAACTGTTTCTCCTAAACCAAGATTGTTGAGCATATCAACAACCAAAGTTTCGATTTCCTCTTCAGAGAAACCATCAAAACAAAGTTTAGCGTTGTAATATAAGTTTTGGTAAACAGTTAATTCTTCAATAAGCAAGTCATCTTGAGACACGTAACCAATAACTCCTTCAATACGGTCTTTTTGGTTAAATATATCAATGCCATTTACAGAGATTGTTCCTTTGTGTGGTTTGTTATTTCCGTTTAGAATGTTTAGTAGGGTAGACTTTCCGGCACCACTACCTCCCATAATAGCAAGCATTTTACCAGATTCTTCTGAAAATGTAAAATCCTGTAAACCTATTTTACCGCTTTTAAATTTATACTCAATGTTTCTAACAGAATAAACGATTTTTTTGGCATCGCCATCGTTCATAAATTTTGATAGAATATCACTGTAGTAAATTGGATTTACCTTAGAACTTCTAATTGATGAACCTTGGGTAAAAATATATGCTCTATTGCTGTTTATATTTTGACCATTTAAATACAAATCACCATTTCCAAAATACCTGAAGGCAAGCATTTTAACACTTGGAATATTGTAAACAGCAATAATTCCCTCAATATTTTCTGAATGGAAAGATTTAATTTTCAAACCGAAACTAGGGGCAGCAGAGTTTGAAACTACTAAAATATTATCGGTATCAGGTAAATTAGATTCGTTTGACTTGATAAAGTTCAAACAGCCCATGTATTCTTCTTTGCTAATTTTGAAGGTATTAGCAACCTCAGTTAAAAAGTTAAATTCATGGTCAGAAACAGAGCCATCAGCAAAAATGTATTCTAAAAGTCTAATTAGAATTACGACTTTTTGTCTTTGAACTAAACTTTCGTTTATATTTTGACAAATGTTTTTTACTTCCTCTCCGTCTAAATCAATGCTTTCAACTTCAAGGCCTCTTTTGCGGGCACTTAGGTGATGGTAATCTTCAACATACTGATCGTATAAAACAATATATTTATCAACCAGCTCCTGATTTAATTCAATTTCTAGATAACGTTTTACAACCTCTCTACTTTCTTCATTAATATCATCAACATCTGAAGCAAGTGCAAATAATTGGATCAACGCTTTTAATAGTTCTTCACTCATTAAATCAGTATTTTCTTGTAGCGATTAGCTATCAAAAATAAACAAGGAAACCACTTGACCAAAATATTGCTCAAAAAGGATAATATAAACTCCCGAAAATAGGGGAATGTAGTTTTATAATTTTTGAATTTTTTGTGCTTGGACTTCGCCGTTTATTTTAAGTTTAATTAAATAATATCCTTTTGCAAACTCAGTTAAATCAATTATTTCTTTGTACTCTCCTGCAGATGCATCAAACAATTGACTAATACTGGTTTCATTTCCCAAAATATCGGTAACAGAAATTAAAACATCAGATCTTTTTGGTAAATAAAATTCAACATTTGCAAAATCAGAAGTAGGGTTTGGATAAACCGAAATATTGTTAGAGTTTTCTATAAGTTCATTTACATTTTGTACTTCAGAGCCTTTAACAAAGTAGGCATCATCCCTCAAATATTTTGTACCGTTGGTTAAAATTACTCTGTATCTTTCTACTCTTGCAATCCAAGTTGGTGTAAAGGCCTCCCTGTATTCATAAAAAGTATTTCTAACGCTATCAATACCACCCCCTAAACTTCTGTTATAATTTTCAGTTACCTTTACTCTTGCAACATCACTCACATACTTTCCATCAGGTAAAGTAATGTTTCCATAACCATCATATTCAAAAGCTACTGGACCTGTAACATTGCCTGTAACTGGCTGTCCTGAAACTAAATAACTGTAAGCAATATCTAATTGTGTAGTTTCTTTATCTCCATAATCAAAAGGGTATGTGTAAACATTTGCTTTTACATTATATGGCATTTGTTGGTAAACACCAAAAATTCCTCCGTAGCTTGTTGCTCTTCCTACAGTTTGCAGACCGCTTGAAGAAGTTAAGTAAAAATAGATTGTTGAATCGTAAGAAAATTTTATGTCAGGAACACCTACATTAGGATCTGAGTAAAAAATGTCTGGAGAACCCGTAGTTGTTGCCTCCCATTTCCCCATTACTTCAGTTGCGGTACTTTGACTAGAAAAATCCCAAGAAACATTGGCGCCTGAACCTCCAACTGGAACAGAACCTTCTACTTTATATAAGGTGTAAGTGTTTCCGGGCACTGGGTTTGTATTGGCGGCATCAAAAGAATATTGAGCTTTTAATGAGAATGAAAAAAATAGAATTGCAATTAAGTAGTAAAGTTTTTTCATAGGTGAAGTTTTTAGAACGTGAAAATAAGAAAAAGAAATGTATTGGGATTAAATTTTTCTAACAATAAAGTGAGCATTTTCATGCCTGATTATTTTTACTTCAGAGTTGATATCTAAATAGCCTTCAGATGCCACAGCTTCCCAAAGTTCTCCTTCAATTTCAATTTTTCCACTGGGCTTTAAAATTGTTGCCGCTATTGCCTTTTTACCAATTAAATCTTGCTTAATAGTATTGCCAGAGCTTATATAACCTTCTTTTTTGCTTTGCACGGTATTTAAAACCAAACGAGAAAAGGCATGTGAGGTAATTAATCTTGCACCTAAAATTATTGCGCCTCCAACAGATAATGAGGATGAAATTAGTACAATAAAAATATTTTGAACAATTGTTGAAGCATCAACTCCTGAAAAATCGAAACCGTCATTTTTTACCATGCTAAATGCAAGGCCAAGCACTATGGCAAATATTCCTAAAATGCCAAAAATACCAAATCCTGGTATGGCAAATATTTCAACTGCTAAAAGGATGACTCCAATGAAAAACAGTAATATTTCCCAATTTTCTGCCATTCCTTCTAGGTAAAGTGGGGCAAAGTATAAAGTTATGCCTAACAAAGCAGCAACAATTGGAAAGCCTAACCCAGGAGTTTGAAGTTCAAAATAAATGCCTCCAATTATTAACATTATTAATAATCCACTAATTATCGGACTTATTAACCAATTAATTAGTTCATCGATAAAACTAGGTTCGTAATTTACAATTTCGTAATCGGTAATTTTTGCTTTTTCTAGCATTTCGGCCACAGACGAAACTATGCCCTCTGCAAATCCATTTTCTAGAGCTTCATTAGCAGTAAAAGTCAAAACTTTTCCTTTTTCACTTATTCCTTCAACTTCTTTATCAGGATCTACCATGGCTTCTGCCATATCAGGGTTTCTGTTATTTTCTTCGGCAGTGGCGCGCATTTTCTTGCGCATGTATGATTGATATTTGTCTGGTACAGCTTCGCCAGATTGGTTAACCACAGTGGCCGCACCAATTGTTGAACCAGGTTTTATGTAAATACTATCGCAAGCCAATGAGATTAGCGCTCCTGCAGATGCAGCATTGTTTTCAATGTATACCAATACTGGAATTTTTGAATTTAATAATTTAATTCTTATTGAGTCAGCCGAAGTTACAAGTCCGCCATAGGTATTTAAAACCAGCACAATATAGTCGGCATTTATTCTATGAGCTTCATCAATAGCTAATTTGGTGGTGCGCCAAGTTGGAGGACCAATTTCATCCTTAATTTCAAATTTGAAAACTTTGATTTTATTAGGTTGTGGGTTAGGGTCAACAGTTTGGCTTTGCAGTAATAGCAAAGAAAAAATAGAAAAGAAATAAAGGAATAATTTTTTATTCAACATTTTTTAAAAATACTTATTAATTATTTCTTTTAATTCATCGTAAACAAAATTATTTGAAGCAATTAAGGTTTTTCCAAAAATGTAATCTTCTTTTCCAGAAAACTCAGTAACTAACCCACCTGCTTTTTGCAAAATATAACCACCTGCGGCAACATCCCAAGGACTTAAGCCATATTCGTAAAATGCCTCAAACCTTCCTGCTGCGACATAAACTAAGTCTGTAGCAGCAGATCCTAATCTTCGTAAGCCTCTAGATTTTTGCATTATCTCTTTAAAAACCTCTAAATATGGATCGGTTTTGCCATAATCTGAGTAGGGGAAACCTGTTGCAATTAAGCTTTGGTTTAAATCTTTTGTTTTTGAAACTTGTATTAAATTGCCATTTAAATAAGCTTCACCCCCTTCATAGGCATAAAAAGATTCTCTCAAATTCATTTCATGCACCAAACCCAAAATGGTTTTATTTTTTTGCTGAAGAGCAATACTTATGGCAAAACACGGGAGACCATGCACAAAATTTGTGGTGCCATCAATGGGGTCAATAATCCAATTGTATTCTTTTCCTAGTTTGGTTGATGTTCCTTCTTCAGCAATAAAGCCGCTTTTTGGAACTAATTCTCCTAAAAAATCGACTAGCTTTTTTTCTGAGTATTTATCCAAATTAGTGACTAAATCGTGTAAACCTTTGTGTTCAATATTTTGAGATTTTAACCCTTTTCTTTTAACTAGAAGTTCGTCGCCAAGATTTTGGGTAAACTCCAAAACCTCAGTCATAATATTTTTTAAATTCAAATTAGTTCTGTTTCTAATTGGTTAATTGTCATAACTCCATCTTTATCAATATTTTCAATTGATACCATTGTAGAGGTATTTACCAAATCTGGATTAAAAATGGTTTTGCATTTTAAATAGTTTTCAGAAAAGCCATGCATCATTCCATTTTCTTCGGTAGATTCCCATAGCACATTTACCTGTTTTCCTAATTGAGATTGATAGAAGTGTCGTTTCTTTTTTTCTGATAAAATTCTGAGCATTGAGCTTCTTTGTTGTCTATCTTCAATTGGAACAACATTATCAAATCTAATGGCAACTGTATTCGGTCTTTCTGAGTATGTAAAAACATGCAGGTAAGCAATATCTAACTCATTTAAATAATTGTATGTTTTTAAAAACTCTTCGTGAGTTTCGCCTGGATAGCCTACAATTACATCAACACCATTGCAAGCATTTGGCATTAAGCTTTTTATAGTTTTTACCCTATCTGAATACAAATTAGTTCGGTATTTTCTTCTCATGGCTTCTAAAATATTATCTGAGCCAGATTGAAGTGGAATATGAAAATGTGGAACAAACTTTTTTGATTGAGAAACGAACTTTATTATTTCATCGGTAAGTAAATTAGGCTCAATAGATGATATTCGAAATCTTTCAATTCCTTTTAGTTTGTCCAACTCTTTTACCAAATCAAAAAAAGTTTCATCAGTAGATTTTCCGAAATCTCCAATATTTACTCCAGTGAGCACAATTTCTTTGGCCCCTTTATCAATTGCAATTTGAGCAGATTGCAAGGTTTTTTCAATGGTTGCATTTCTGCTTCTTCCTCTAGCTAAGGGAATTGTACAAAATGAACAGAAATAGTCACATCCATCTTGAACTTTTAAAAATGTTCTTGTTCTATCGCCAAAAGAAAAAGAAGGGTAAAACTCTTTTACCTCTTTAATATGGCCAGCTACAAACTGGCTTGTTTCATATAAATCTCTATTTTCTAAATGCTCAACGATATTAAATTTTTCTTGTGCACCCAAAACCAAGTTAACACCTTTAATTTCAGATATTTCTTTAGGTTTTAGCTGAGCATAGCAACCAATAACTACCACAAAACTTTCGGGGTTTAGTTTTTTGGCTTTTCTTATGATGTTTCTACATTTCTTATCAGCATATTCTGTAACCGAACATGTATTGATAACATATACATCTGCAGATTCATTAAAATCTACTTTAGCATAACCTGAATCATGCATTTGTTGCCCAATGGCTGATGTTTCAGAAAAATTTAGCTTACAACCTAATGTATAAAAAGCTACTGTTTTGTATGGCCTCATTTGGCCGCAAAAATACTATTCTTTTGTGTTACTGGAGCGTAGAAAAAATAGGGTAGTGATCAGATAAATCAACCTTATCTGCATGCTGGGTATATACTTCGAATCTTGGCGAAACAAGCATAAAGTCTATTCTTAATGGCGGTAGTTTACCATTGTATGTATTCCCTAAAAACATTCCTTTTTGCTCAAATGTATCGTTTAAACCTTTTTTTAAGGCATGGTAGGCGTATGAGTTTGGCGTATCGTTTAAATCTCCACAAACCACAACAGGAAAAGGTGAATTCTCAATATGTTTTTTAATAATTTCTGACTGAATGGCTCTTTTTTCGAAAGCATTTCCAATAAGTGTAAAAAGGCTTGTTGCGGCTGCTAAATGCTCGTCTTGCGTTTTTTGATCAATTTCTTCTATGTATTTATATTCTGCTTCTCTAAAATGAATTGATGCCAAATGGAAATTGTAAAACCTAATGGTTTCATCTCCAAAGTCGATATCAGAAAAGATACAAAGGTTAGTGCCTTGTTGAGGCATTTTAACAACACCCTTATTTACAATTGGGTATTTGCTGAATGTAGCTAGCCCAAAGTCGTTTCCTCTAAAATGAACTACATATTCTACATGTTCGTACTTGGAGTTAATTGATTTTTTAATTGAATCTTTCGGAGAAAACTTAAAGTTTGAGGTATTAAAAAACTCTTGAAAACAAAAAACATCAGCTTCAATGTTTTTGTAATATTTAAAGATTTTGGTTCCTGTGGTAGTTTCAAACTTCGGCCCATTTAAGCCAAATGCCCTTAAGTTGTGAGATACAATATTAAATTCTTGCTGATGCTTTTTCTTTTTGGTAAAGCTAATTTGAAACATTCCTAAATACTGTCCCCATCCTGCAAAAAGAACGATTAAAGAAACAAATAATCGCCCGTTAAGCCTGTAAAACCAAAAAACAACAAAAAATACATTTAGTACAAAAAGGTATGGAAAACCTAATGCAACGTAAGAAGGAATTAACCAAATCTCAGGCGAAATGTATTTAGCAGAAGCGGCAATTAAAAATAAAATTACCACAAGCCAATTGAATAGGTAAAGAGCTGATTTGGTTATTTTTTTCACAATGAAACCTAATTTTCTTTACTCATTTTAAACAAAATTTCTTTTTCTTCTTTGGTTAAACTGTCGTAACCAGATTTTGAAATTTTATCTAAAATTCTATCAATTACTTCCTGTTTTGCTTTTGGAGCTGCAGCAGAATGTTTTGGATTAGAATTTCGGTGAGTAACTTTCATTTTTTTTGGTTTAGACGAAAATAGATATTTAAAAAAGTTTACCACCTTGTAAAAAGGTTCTCCCAAATCGTTTCCTTTTTGCAGGTATTTGATGTAAACAAATCCAAAAAGGGCGCCTCCAAAATGAGCAATTTTTCCGCCTGTGTTTACACTAAAATCTAAAACGCTTGTTAAAATTAAAGCACCTGCAGCAAGGTACTTCATTTTTACATTTCCAATTAAAAATAACCTGATGGTAAACTCTGGCAGTAAAGTAGCAACAGCAAAAACAACTGCCATAACAGCACCCGAAGCTCCTACCAAACCCAAAGAACCTAAACCATTTATACCACTAACAATATTACTGAAAAGCACAAAGGCTAAACCTCCGGCAATTCCTCCTAAAAAATAAGCAGCAGAAAATTTTTTTGTACCTAAATATTCAATTAGAATTTGGCCCATGTAATAAAGCCAAAGCATGTTAAATAGAATGTGGAAAAAGCTTGCATGCAAAAACATGTAGGTAACTATGGTATGTGGCTTAGTTATTAATCCCAGTAAATTACCTGGAAGCATAAACCAAAACTTAATGGGGTAGAAGTTTTCAATAATGTTAAAAACAATAAAAACTGCTACGTTTAGCACTATTATTTGAGAAAGAATAGTGTCTTTTCCCTTAAAAATATTTTTTATGTCTTCAATAATAAAATTAGCCATTAGTAAATTCCTTTTTTACGCCAAAATTTTATCAAAATAAATCCAAAAAGCATTCCTCCCAAATGAGCGAAATGAGCCACATTATCACCTGGATTATTTTGTAATCCTGAAAATAGCTCAATAGCTCCATAGCCCATTACAAAATACTTAGCTTTTATGGGAAACGGAATAAATAACATGAATAGTTGGGCATTGGGAAACATCATACCGAATGCCAACAAAATACCAAATAACGAGCCTGATGCACCTACAACATTTGGCATGTTTTTATAATGCTCCAGGTAATCTGAAAAAAAGTTTGCCGAAATATTTAAAGCTTCATAATTATTTGGGTTTGCAGCCAACAAGCTGTAGGCACCCTTAAACTCTTGGTATTGCGGATAAATTTCAGGGTAATATTGAGAAACCGCAAATTGGTGGTTTGCTACAAAATTTGAAATTCCATCAAAGCTTGGATTATCAACAATACTTTGAATTGCAGAAATATCTCCTGAAATTTCGAAATGAATTAGTGTGTAGTGGATTATGGCAGCTCCTAAACCTGTAAAAATGTAAAAAATCAAAAATCGTTTTGGCCCCCAAGCATTTTCAATGGCATTGCCAAACATCCAAACGGCGAACATGTTAAAAAACAAATGGCTAAAACTGCCATGCATAAACATGTAAGTAACAAACTGATAAGGCCTAAACTTTTCTGCTTCCCAATAATGAAGTCCGAAATAATCATTAAGGTCAATTTCAAAATTTACCAAAAAAACCATTCTGGCTAAGTAGGCCAAAACATTAATAATTAAGAGGTTTTTTACTACCTCTGGCAACATTGAAAAGCCGCTGGTTCTGTATAAATTCATGCTTTATTCAAATCTTTTCTCAAGTTCATCAATAGAAATTGAATTTACAATTGGTTTTCCCGAAGGCGTGTGATAGGGTAATTCGCAAGCAAAAAGCTCATCGATTAAGTTAGCCATTTCTTCTGTTGAAAGTTTTCTGCCTACTTTAATAGATGTATTTCGAGCAAGAGAAACTGCTAAATTTTGCCTTTTATCCAATGTTAACTTATCTCTATTGATTTTATATTGTTCAACCAAGTTTTCAAGCAAAGGTTTTGGGTCTGCATTTTGGGCTTCGGTTGGCATGCCATTAATTACAAATGTATTTTTTCCAAACTCTTCAATATCAAAACCTAACATTTTTAAATCTTCAGAAAGCTCTTTGATTAAATTGGTGTCGTAGGAGCTAAAATCAACAGTTACAGGAAATAGTTGCTTTTGAGAATAACCCTGCCTATTATCTAGAGCTAGTAAAAATTTTTCAAACAATATTCTTTCGTGGGCTCTTTGCTGATGAATAACCATAAGGCCTGAGTTTATTGAAGAAAGAATGTATTTGTTATGTATTTGGAAAAAGCCTTTTCTATCTTCTGCAGCAACTTCATTTTCAATATTAATTTTCGAACTTACAGTGGTTGCCGGTTGGTTAAAAATTTCACTCTCGAAACTAAATTGGTTTATTTCTTCTGATTTAGGAAATAATGTTTCCCAACCTGAGATTGATGACGATTTTCTGCTAGAATTATTTTGATTTTCTTTAAAAGGATTAAACTCTGGATTTACAAAAACACCAGGTTGATTAATTTCATCTGCATTTTTTGGAGGGGCAGAAAATTGAACATCAGATGTAAAATCTATTGACGGAACAAGGTTGTATTGGCCTAAAGATTTTTTTATGGTAGTTCGTAAGATTACAAAAATGTCTTTTTCTGCCTCAAATTTTACTTCAGTTTTGGTTGGATGAATATTAACATCAATAACCTTTGGATCTATTTTGAAATTTAAAAAGTAAGAAGGGTTATAACCTTCTGGAATTAACTTTTCGTAAGCCATAGTAATGGCATGATGAAAATAATTACTCTTGATATACCTGTTGTTTACAAAAAGAAATTGTTCTCCCCTTGTTTTTTTTGCGGCTTCTGGTTTTCCTGCAAAGCCTGTTATTTCAGCCAAGTTTGTTGTTTCTTCAACAGGTACTAATTTTTGGTTAATTGATTTGCCAAAAACACAAACCAAACGTTGCCTAAAAGTGCCAGATGGCAGGTGAAATAGTTCGCTGTCGTTGTTGTAAAATTTAAACCTAATTTGAAAATTGGGAATAGCAACTCTCTGAAATTCATCAATAATATTCCTAAATTCTGCATTGTCAGATTTTAAAAATTTTCTGCGTGCAGGAATATTGTAAAATAAATTTTTGATGGACATTGAAGTGCCAGATGGAGTAGAGCAAGGTTCTTGTTTTATTATTCTAGAACCTTCAACAATTAAATGTGTACCTAATTCATCATTATGAGGTTTGGTTTTTATTTCGAGGTGAGAAACCGCTGCGATACTAGCCATAGCTTCGCCTCTAAAACCAAATGTTTTTATTGAAAAAAGATCATTTGCCTCATTTATTTTTGAAGTTGCATGCCTTTCTAAACTCATTCTGGCATCGGTTTCGGTCATTCCAACGCCATTATCAATTATTTGAATTAGACTTTTGCCTGCATCTTTAACATTAAGGGTAATTTCAGTTGCTCCCGCATCAATGGCATTTTCAAGTAATTCTTTTACAACCGAGCCTGGTCTTTGAATTACTTCACCTGCAGCAATTTGATTAGCCACATGATCTGGCAAAAGTTTAATAATATTTCCTCCCATTTTGGCCAATTATTATCTTAACAAAAAGTAAAAAATTAATACCAAAATAGTGGCAATAACCAAGACCCTATAATTAGATTTTTTGCGTTCAGTATGGGTTTTGGTTTGTCTCCATGCACTTTGGAATGTTCCTTTCTCAAGGGTTTCATTATTTTTAGAAAGTTCAATTTCTTTTTTGGCCTGTCTGAGCTTTTTTTCAATTCGCTCTTTTCGTTCATCATAGTATCTTGGGGTAATAGAAAACTCCTTTGGCTGCGATGTTTTAAAAAGTGAAGGAAATCTCATGAAATGCTTTTGGCAAATGTAATTACTTTAAAAGGTTTGGTTTATCAAAGTTATCCCAAAACAAAGGTTTGTTTGTTGATAAATGCAAAACATATTACAAAAAATAGGTTTAAAGCCTTGTAAATTTACCGTTTATGAAAATTCTTTTCAAATCTATTTGTTTCTTGTTGTTTTGTTTGGTTTTCTTCTCAGGAAAATCAGATAAAAAGAAGATCTTAAAACCACCTTTTTTACAAGACACCACTTCGGTGTGGGTAGATAGTGTTTTGAAAAGCTTAACCCTTGACGAAAAAATTGCCCAATTATTTATGGTTCCGGCTTATTCTAATGAGTTGGCAAATAATACCGATGAAATAATTCATTTGGTTGAAAATCATGGAATTGGAGGGATTTTATTTTTTCAAGGCACTCCTTTAAAACAAACCAAGCTTACCAATTTTTACCAATCAAAAGCTAAAGTTCCTTTGCTTATTGCAATGGATGCCGAATATGGTTTAAACATGAGGTTAGATAGCACAATTGGTTACCCCAAACAAATGGCTTTGGGTGCAATACAAAACGATACTTTACTTTATCAAATGGGAGCAGATTTAGCTTTCCAAATGAAATTATTGGGAATTCATGTGAATTTGGCACCTGTAGTTGATATCAATACAAATCCCAATAACCCTGTAATTCAAAGCAGATCCTTAGGTGAGAATAAATTTATGGTTGCCAACAAGGCTTTAAAAATCACGAACGGACTGCAAGACTATAATGTTATAGCTACGGCCAAACATTTTCCGGGTCATGGCGATACAGATTCCGATTCACACCTTTCATTGCCAGTAATTAATCATCCAAAGAAAAGGCTAGACGAAGTAGAATTCTATCCTTTTAAAAGATTGATAGATAAAGGAATAGGAGGCGTGATGATTGCTCATTTGTATGTTCCATCTATAGACAATAAAGAAAAAATGGCATCTACCTTATCTCCAATTGTAGTAAATAAAGTTCTGAAAAAAGAATTGGGTTTTGAAGGTTTAATTTATACCGATGCCCTTAATATGAAAGGTGTTAGCGAAAGCAATAAAAAAGGAGATATTGATATGGAAGCCTTTATGGCAGGAAACGATATTTTGCTTCTTCCTGATGATGTTCCGAAAGGAATAAAAAAGATTAAGAAAGCTTTAAAAGACAATTTAATTACTGAAAGAGAAATAAATAAACGCGTTAAAAAAATTCTATTGGCCAAAGAATGGGTAGGGTTAAACAACTATAAGCCAATTGATACAAATAATATTCGCAAAAAATTAAATACACCTAAACTTAATTTAAAAGCACAACAAATGGCAGAAGCAGCCATAACTGTTTTAAATAACAAAGAAAACTTAATGCCTATTAGAAATATGAATCAAGGTATTTCATCTATTTCATTAGGAGCAAAAACTAAAACCGAATTTCAAAACCATTTAGAATTATTTGGAGATGTAAAATCGTTTCAATTGGCAGAAGGGTTTTCGGCTGAACAAGAAAGTGAAATTATTAAACAAATAAAAGACGATAGCCTTGTAATTATTGGGGTTCATAACATTAAAGATTCACCAGAACTTAATTGGGGAATTCCAGAAAATTACATCGATTTAATTAAATACCTAAACTCTAAGAAAAAAGTTGTGGTTTCCATTTTTGGGAGTCCATACACTTTAAAGTTATTTACAGAGCTTACAAGTTTAGAAGGTTTAATTGTAGCTTACCAAGACTCTAAAATAATGCAGCAAGCTACTGCTCAAGCTATTTTTGGAGCATCAGACGCTAGCGGTAAACTACCTGTAACTGCATCGCCATTTTACAAGTATGGTGATGGAATTCATCTTCATGGAGGATTGCGATTTTCATACACATATCCTGAAAAGTTTGGAATAAAATCAAAAGATTTACAAAAGATTGACAGCATAGCCAATTGGGGAATTGACCAAAGAGCTTATCCTGGATGTCAAATATTAATTGCCAAAAACCAAGAAGTTATTTATTACAAAACTTTCGGGCATCACACTTACGAAGAAAAGCAAAAGGTAAAATCTTCTGATTTATATGACATTGCTTCAATTACCAAAATTGCAGCTTCGGTTCCATCAATGATGCTTTTGCAACAGCAAGGAAAAGTAAATTTAGATTATTGGTTGTGTGATTATTTGCCTTCTTGGGTTGATGAAACACCATATTCGCACATAAATTTAAGAGAAATGCTTGCCCACCAAGCGGGTCTAAAAGCTTGGATTCCTTTTTACAAGGAAACTTTAATTAATGGAGAGCCTAAATTCAGGGTTTATTCAATTGTTCCTTCCGAAACTTTTCCTTACCGAGTAGCTGATGGATTATACATACACAAAGATTATCCTGATAGTTTATTAAAAATAATTTTAAGCACTCCTTTAAGTCCTGAAAAAGATTACAAATACAGCGATTTAGGTTATTTTTTCTTAAAGTCTATAATTGAAGATATTACCAAAATGCCACTAAACGAATATGTAGCTAAAAACTTTTATTCTTCGCTAGGTATGGGGACCACAACCTATTTGCCAAGGGCTAAATTTCCATTAGATAGAATAATTCCTACTGAGTATGACTTGATGTTTAGAAAGCAACAAATTCATGGAGATGTTCACGACCCAGGTGCTGCTATGCAAGGTGGAGTTGGTGGTCATGCCGGGTTGTTTTCTTCTGCCAACGATTTAGCAAAGCTTATGCAACTATATTTAAATAAAGGTGTTTATGGAGGTAAGAGGTACTTCGAAGAGCAAATAGTTGATGAGTTTACAAAATGTCAGTTCTGCCAAGACGACAACAGAAGAGGAGCAGGCTTTGATAAGCCAGTAAGAAAGGGCGGAGGCGGCCCAACTTGCGAAGGTGTTTCGCTTGAAAGTTTTGGACATTCAGGATTTACAGGAACTTTAGCATGGGCCGATCCAGAAGAAAAAATTGTGTATGTGTTTTTATCAAACAGAGTATATCCAAGTGCTTCTAATACCAAATTAATTAAATTGGGCATCAGAACAGAAATAATGGAAGTTATTTATGATGCCAATGAGAAAAGCAAAAAAAATGGTTTCGAAAGTGAAACAAGCATGAAATGAAGATAGGAATAGTTTTATATCCAACCTATGGTGGAAGTGGAGTAGTAGCAACAGAACTAGGAATGGCATTGGCTAAAAAAGGCCACGAAATTCATTTTATTACTTATAGTTTGCCATTTCGGTTAGATGATTTTGGAGAAAATATTTTTTACCACGAAGTAAGGGTTATAGATTATCCACTTTTTTATTACAAGCCTTACGAATTGGTTCTTACCTCTAAATTGGTAGATGTTGTAAAACACGAAGGTTTAGAGCTTTTGCATGTACATTATGCCATTCCTCATGCTTCTGCCGCATATATGGCAAAACATATTTTAGAGCAAGAAAATATTCATATTCCATACATTACCACTTTACACGGAACAGATATTACATTGGTTGGAAAAGACTCTTCATTTGAGCCTGTAATTACATTCGCCATAAACCAGAGCGATGCAGTTACAGCAGTTTCTAAAGATTTAAAAAAAGATACCCATACCTATTTTAACATTAACAGGCAAATAGAAGTTATTCCAAATTTTATTAATCCAGATCATTATAATGTTCCTCCTTCGGAGGTTTTAAAAAGGCGGTATTCTCCAAATGGTGAAAGAATTATAGTTCATATTTCAAATTTTAGAAAGGTAAAAAGGGTACAAGATGTAGCTTACTTTTTTGCCAAGTTTTTAGAGAAAATGCCTGCCAAATTAATTTTGGTAGGAGATGGCCCTGAGCGTCACAATATAGAAGAAATATGCAGGAAACAAGGCACTTGTAAACACACTGAGTTTTTAGGTAAACTCAAAGCAATTGACCAAATTTTATCTATAGCAGACTTATTTATACTTACCTCAGAAACAGAAAGCTTTGGTTTGTCTGCCTTAGAAGCTATGGTTTCTAGCGTACCTGTAATTTCAACAAATACAGGTGGATTACCTGAAGTTATTGATCATGGTAATTCTGGCTTTTTAAGCGATGTAGGAGATATTGATGATATGGTAGAAAACGCTTACACCATTTTAAAAGATGATGAAAGCTTGCACAAATTCAGAAAAGGGGCCAAAAAACAAGCTTTAAATTTTCATATTGACAAAGTTTTGCCTCTTTATGAAGAGCTTTATGAAAGGGTAGTTTCCAAAAATATGATTAAGAAAGAGAATTAGGCAAGTGTTTTTTCTACGGTAGTTTTCAAATAACTTCCTGTAAAAGAGTTTTTACTTTTTATCATTTCTTCAACCGTACCATTAAATACCAAATTCCCTCCTTTTTCGCCTCCTTCAGGGCCTAAATCTATAACATAATCGGCACATTTTACAACATCTAAGTTGTGCTCAATTACCAAAATAGAATGACCTTTTTCAATCAATTTATCAAAAGCGTGAAGCAGCTTTTTAATATCATGAAAATGAAGCCCTGTGGTTGGCTCATCAAAAATGAAAAATATTTTTCCATCGTTTTCACCTTTAGTTAAAAACGAAGCCAATTTTATTCTTTGTGCCTCGCCACCAGATAAGGTACTAGATGCTTGCCCTAGTTGAACATAGCCTAAACCAACTTCTTGCAAAGGCATCAATTTTTGAGCTATTTTCTTGCCAAATGGCAATTTACAATCAATATTAAAAAATTGAATGGCATCATCAATAGTTAAATCTAGAATATCAGAAATGTTTTTATCAGCAATTTTTGCTTCTAAAACTTCATCTTTAAAACGCTTTCCTTTGCATGTTTCACATTGTAATTGAATATCAGCCATAAACTGCATTTCAACAGTTACAGTGCCTTCTCCTTTGCAAGTATCACATCTTCCACCATCTACGTTAAAAGAAAAACTTGAAGGCTTAAATCCTCTTAATTTAGAAATAGGCAAAGCCGCAAAACCGCTTCTTATTTCATCATATGCCTTAATGTAAGTAACTGGGTTAGACCTAGATGATTTTCCAATTGGGTTTTGGTTGATAAATTCTACCCCATTTAGATATTTTAAATCGCCTGAAAGTTGGTCAAACTCACCTTGAACATCTCCATAACCACCAAAATGCCTTTGTAAAGCAGGATATAATATTTTGCCAACCAAAGTACTTTTTCCCGAGCCACTAACCCCGGTAACACAAACTAATCCTCCCAGTGGGAAGTTCGCGTTGATGTTTTTTAAATTATTTTCTCTTGCGCCTTCAACTGTAATTTTCTTTTTTAGAGTTCTCCTTTTGGCTGGTATTTCAATTTTTAATCTTCCGCTTAAATATCCAAGAGTTAAACTCTTATTGTCATCAGTATTTGTTGGGCCCTGATAAACCAAATGTCCGCCATTTGTGCCAGCTTCGGGGCCAAGGTCAATGAGTTGATCTGCAGCATGCATAATGTCTTCATCATGCTCAACAACCAAAACTGTATTACCTTGCTTTTGCAGCGATTTTAAAACTTTTATTAAACGCTGTGTATCTCTAGAATGAAGCCCAATGCTTGGTTCATCTAAAATGTAGGTTGAACCCACCAAGCTACTTGCTAAAGAGGTGGCTAAATTTATTCTTTGCGACTCACCACCAGATAATGAATTGGATAATCGGTTTAAGGTTAAATAGCCTAAACCTACATCTAACAAAAATTGTAACCGATTGGTTATTTCTATCAATAGTCTTTTTCCAACAGTTTTGTCGTATTCAGATAGATTGAGATTCGTAAAGAAATCCAATAAATTTTCTACTGGCAATAAAACAAGTTCTGTAATTGATTTTTTTCCAACTTTTACATAATTGGCATCTTTTCTTAACCTGCTGCCATCACAATCGGTGCAAGGCGTTTTGCCCCTGTATCTAGAAAGCATTACCCTATATTGAATTTTATAAGAATTTTCTTCTAGATGTTTAAAAAAGGCATTTAAACCTTCAAAATATCTATTGCCTGTCCAAAGTAAATTGTATTGCTCTTTGCTAAGTTGATAAATGGGTTTGTGAATAGGAAAATCGAAATGATGAGCATTTTTTACCAAATCATTTTTCCACAAACCCATGGTTTCTCCTTTCCAACAAACTATGCCATCTTGGTAAACAGAAAGGCCTTTGTTGGGTATTACTAAGTCTTTATCAATACCAATGATAGAGCCAAATCCTTCACATTTTTTACATGCTCCAAACGGATTGTTAAAACTAAAAAAGTTGGCGCTTGGTTCTTCAAAAGTCAATCCGTCTAATTCGAATTTGTTGTTGAATTCTTGCTTTTTCCAATTTCCATTTTCGTCGATTAAAATGAAGCACTCTCCATTTCCTTCATAAAAAGCAGTTTGAACTGAATCGGCAATTCTACTTTGGTTTTCCTCGCTATTATCAACATTAACTCGATCAATTACAATATTTATTTCATTGTGTTTTGGTGGTGTTTTTTGTTCTAAAACTTCTTGAATTCTATAAAGCTTTTGGTTTATGATAACTCTAGAAAAACCTTGTTTTTGAATTAATTCTAAAGTTTCGTTTACTTCTCTATTTACATTAATAAGTGGAGAAGTAAGTAATAATCTTGAGCTTTTAGGAAGTTGATTGATAAAGTTTAAAACATCTGTTACCGAATGTTTTTTTACTTCATTTCCGGAAATTGGGCTAATGGTTTTCCCAATCCTGGTAAATAATAATTTTAGGTAATCGTATATTTCTGTGGTTGTTCCAACCGTTGAGCGTGGATTTCGAGTGTTTACTTTTTGTTCAATTGCAATGGCAGGGGAGATACCGTTTATGGTATCTACATCTGGTTTATCAAACCTTCCTAAAAATTGTCGTGCATAGGCACTTAAGCTCTCTACATACCTTCTTTGACCTTCTGCATAAAGGGTGTCAAAAGCTAAAGATGACTTTCCAGAACCTGATAAACCTGTGATAACCACAAATTTATTTCGTGGTATTGTTACATTAACATTTTTTAAATTATGAACTCGAGCGCCAATAACTTCAATGTTTTTGGTTTGTTTTGGTCTTTTTATTGTTGTTTTTCCCATCATTGTTTTACCAGTTTGCAAAGGTACCTAATACAACAACTGAAAAAAAAGTTTGGTTTTTAAGAAATTCTTCGCATGTTTGTATTTCCAATCGGATAAAGAATAATTAATAAAATTTACTCGCCTATAGCATAATATTTACTTAAACAAGCTTTTTTACAGCAACAAATTAGTAAGTATTATGAATAATTCCAGTATTTCAGACACAGAATTAGTGAGACAATACATTTCTGGAAGCGAAAACGCTTTAGAGGAAATTATTGCACGACACAAAGACAGAATTTACGGTTATATCAAAATGATGGTAAAAAGTCATGATTTAGCCGAAGATGTTTTTCAAGACACTTTTATTAAGGCAATTAAAACCTTAAAAGCAGGTAATTACAATGAAGAAGGTAAATTTTTACCTTGGATTATGAGAATTGCTCATAACTTAATTATCGATCATTTTAGAAGGGTTAAAAGAATGCCAACTTACAGTGGAACAGATGATTTTGACATTTTTGACGTAATAAAATCTGAAGACCAAAACATTGATGAAAAGTTATTTTGGGATCAAGTTCATGTTGATGTAAAAAAACTTATTGACTATTTACCAGATGAGCAAAGAGAGGTTTTGGAAATGAGAATTTACCAAGATTTGAGTTTTAAAGAAATTTCGGAGCTTACCAACGTTAGTATTAATACTGCTTTAGGCAGAATGAGGTATGCTTTAATTAACCTCAGAAAAATTATTAAGGAAAATAATTTGGTTATGTCTGCCCAGTAGGCAATAAGTTTTATTTAGGTGCGTTTAGAACCATGTTTAATATTTCTAAATGCGCCTATGAACAAAACTACTACTCTAAAAGATTTAGCAAATTTTTCACAAAAAGAAACGGAGTTGGTTAGCCAGCTTGGTTTTAAAAATAAAATTGTTGAATCGCCCAGCAAAAAATCTGTAGATTTTATTTTGAATTTCTCAAAAGTTTACAGTGTTCGAAAATCAAAAAATATTGGAATTATTGAAAGTTTACTGAATTAGCTTAAAGCTTTTTCAGTAAACTTTTTCGCATTAATTTTTGGTCAATAGGACTATTTTCAATTTTAAATCCTCTAGCAGGACTGTATTCTCTTCCATAAAAAATAATTTGCAAGTGAAGTTTATTCCAAAGTTCTTTTGGGAAAAGTCTTTTTGCATCTTTTTCAGTTTGCTCAACAGACCTACCATTTGTTAATCCCCAACGATACATGAGTCTATGGATATGAGTATCAACAGGAAAAGCAGGAACGCCAAAGGCTTGAGACATTACAACTGAAGCTGTTTTGTGCCCAACACTTGGCATAGCTTCTAAAGCTTTAAAATTATCAGGAACAACACCATTGTGTTCATTGATAATAATTTGTGATAACCCATAAATCCCTTTAGATTTCATAGGTGATAATCCGCAAGGCCTAATTATTTCTTTTATTTCTTCTACAGATAACTTTACCATATCATATGGGTTATCAGCTTTTTTGAATAAATGCGGCGTAATTTTATTAACTCTTTCATCGGTGCATTGAGCAGAAAGCAAAACAGCAACCAATAGGGTATAGGGGTCTTTATGATTTAAAGGAACAGGAACTTCTGGATAAAGCTTTTCTAAGGTTTCTATTACAAATTCAACCTTTTCTTTTTTTGTCAATTTAATTTGCTTTTAATTGGGTAAAAAATCAAAAGGCATTCCTACAATATCAGAATAATCGATACCCGTATCTTTTATGTCTTCATCATCTTCATCATAATGCCATTCAACTTTGGCAGATTTGCCTTGAGTTTCAAGTTTTTTTAATCTGATTAGAATATCTAAAATTAATTTGGAAGAGGTAGTATTGATATAATCTAGATTGCAAATAACTTTAGTTTCGTTTTTTGCTTCTACAATATAATTCTCAATCCAATCTAAAATTGGTTGGTAAAAACTCAATACATTCTCGGGCAATGATTTACCTTCTAAAAATAAAATTCCACTTTGTGGATCAAATTCTACTTTAGGAGTATAGTTTGTAGGCTCAATTAACAATTTTTCCATGAGGAAATAAATTGAATTTATTTGTTTTTTAAAATTATAAGTAAATCTGCAATTACCTTTTTGAGGTAGGCTAAAACCCCTTCAGATTTTACCAAATAGTTGTAAACTCCTTCTTCTTGTATTTGGGCAATCATATCAACATCTCTTTGAGCTGATATTACAATTATTTTTATTTCGGGCAACTGAACTTTTAGTTTTTGAATAAGCTCTAAACCATTAATGTCTGGTAGGTTTATATCTACCAAAGCAATGCTTGGTTTTTCGGTAATTTTTTCGAACATATCTTTTGCATTGGTAAAATGTTCGATGTTTAAATCTGGGTTTGAACTAAGGGCTAATTTTAAAAGCATACCCTCGGTTTGGTTGTCCTCAATTAAGAATACTTTAAAACTCATTTTATTTTAATTATGGGTGGTTAAGCACTGTAGTATTTATATGGTTTATTAATTCTAGGTTAATTTGATTCAAGTTAGCAACAATTTCATCCAAATCACTAAATCTTTCTTCTTTAATTGCCTTAGAAATATCAATACAAATTTTGTTCATTTTACTGGCGCCAATAGTACCACTTAATCCGTTAATAGTGTGGTTTGATTTTCTTAATTCTTGGTAATTTTTATTTTTTAAATGGGTATTTATTTCACCCACTAATTCATTGGCATCTTTTAAGAAAGAAGTAAATAAACTTTTAAGAACATCTTTGCTACCCATTGCTTTTAAGCTATCTAAAATTTCCGTTTTTAAAATTGGTAATTCTTTATTTAAAACTTCTTTCTGGGTTTCGTTTTTTTGTGTTTCATTCTTTAGGTTAAAATGTTTATCTAACAGTGAGTTAACAGATTCTTTGGTGATTGGTTTTGGCAGATAATCATCCATACCGGCTGAAATATATTTTTCTGCATCGCCCTCCATTGCATTCGCACTAACTGCGGCAATTAAAGGTAGGTTTTTATATTTTTTTCGAAGTATTGTGGTTGCTTCAATACCATCCATTACAGGCATTTGGATATCCATAAAAATTAAATCGAATTTTTTGGTTGGATAAACTTTTAGGCATTCTTCGCCATTTTCAGCAGTGGTTACCTGGCAGCCAAAGTGTTCTAACATTAATGATGCAACTTCACGGTTAATAAAATTATCATCTACTAACAATACATTTAGATGATAATCAACTTTTGTTTTCAGGTTATTTTGTACAGTTTCTTCGTAAGTACTTTGCGTTAAATTGCTTTTCTTATAGCCAATTGTAAACCAAAAATTACTTCCATGCTTAATTTTAGAACTTACACCGATTTTGCCTCCTAGCATATAAGAAAGCTCTTTTGAAATAGCTAAGCCCAAGCCTGTTCCTCCAAATTTTTTACCTGAAGATTGATCTACTTGTGAAAATTTCTCAAACAGTTTACTAAGGTAATCCTCATCTATTCCGATCCCTGTATCTTTTATTTCGAACAGTAACTTTTGCTCATTTTTACTTTTTGAAACAGAAATAGTAACACCACCTTTCTTGGTAAATTTAATGGCATTGCTAAGTAAGTTTGAAACTATTTGAACAAGCTTATTCTCATCGATCTTTATAAATCTTGGAACCTCAAGGGTCTTTTCAATTTTGAGGTAAATGTTTTTTTGATCGGCTATTGGTGTGTAAAGTCTTTTGGTATTCTCAAGGGTTTTAAATAATTCAAAATCCTTTTCTTTTATTTCCATTTTTCCAGCTTCTAGCTTAGAAAGATCTAGAATATTGTTGATTATTTCTAATAGACTATTTGACGATTTTTTGAAAGTATCTACATAATATTTCTGCTTATCATCAAGGTTTGTTGATTCCAAAATATCAATCATGCCAATGATACCATTTAGTGGAGTTCTAATTTCATGACTCATATTGGCCAAAAACTCATCTTTAAATTTGGCATTTTTTTCGGCTAGGTCTTTAGCTTTTAGGGTAAGTTCTTCATTTTGTTTTCTTGCAGAAATATCAATTTGAATTTGAATGTATTGCTTTAAATTTCCGTTATTATCAAAAACTGGGTTAATGTAAACAGCTGCCCAATAAGACTCACCTGATTTTTTATGAAAAATAATTTCTTCAGCTATGGCTTTCTTGTTTTTTTTATGTTGAATAATTCTTTCAACTATTTTTTTGTCTGTTTTAGGACCTGATAGAACGTCTTCAATTCTTTTTCCTTTTATTTCTTTCAAAGTGTATCCTAAGTGAGAAGTAAATGACTCGTTTACAAATTCTATAAAGCCATCAGGATTTGAAATAATTACAAAGTTTAAAGTATGCTTTGCAAAAAGTGAAAGCAACTCTAATTCTTCCGCAATTTGTTTTTGCTTAGAAATATCTCTTGCAGTGCCTAAAATTTGATGTACCTGTCCGTTGGTGCCTCTTTTAAAAATTGTATTTCGGGCATTTAACCAAATGTATTTTCCGTTTTTGTGCTTTACGCGATAATCTTGTTCAACTATGGTACCTTGCTCTGAGTGCAACAAGATTCTATTGTTTGTCAAAAAGCCTTTTTTATCATCAGGATGCATTACTTCATAAATGCCTTCTTCAAAACCTCTAATTTCTTCTTTGTTGTAACCTAAAAGCTCGCTAGCCCTTTTGTTAATATATATAGTTTTACCTTGGTAAAAATCGTATACATATAAAATGCTAGGAGATGTCTCTGTTATGCTTTCAATAAAGTGCTGTTGCTCAATTAATTCTCGTTCAGCTTTTAGTTGCTCGCTAATATCCCTAATAATTGCAGAAGCTTTTGTTGCTTTACCTAAATTATCGCGTTGAACTGAAAAGGAAAAAGAAACATCAATCGACTCACCGGTTTTGGTGATCATCTTTTGGTTAAACTGTTTAACATTTCTTCCTCTTAAGGCATCAATAAATCTTTTGGTTACGGAATCATAATCTTCTTTTGAAAATAAAAACCTTGTTTTTTGCCCTATAGCTTCGTAATCTTTGTATCCTAATATTTTACTTGCAGCTGGGTTCCAACTTTCAATGGTTCCATCAATCTTAAAACCAATAATGGCATCATTGGAAAATTCAACAATGCTTGCAAACTCTTTGTTTTTTTCTTCTTGTTGCCTGCGCTCAGTGATATCTCTAGAAAAACAAGTTACTCCTATCAATTCGCCTTTTGAGTTCCTTATGGGGTTAAATTCATTTTCAATATATAAGTTTCCTCCAACATAATTATAAACCATTTCTTCCTCAAACCTTTCGCCTTGAAGAGCTCGGTAATATGATTTTTCCCAATTTTTTTCAAGTTCATTACTATAACTTTCAAACAATACAGAGTCTCCCATTACAGGCGGCCTGCCCAAATATTGAGATGCCAAATCTTCATATGCAGCATTAAACGCAATTAATTTATAATCTTTATCAATTGACCACATGGGGTCATATGTATTTTGGATTAATGATTTAAGGTTGGCCTCTCTTAATTCTTTTTCTTTTTGAGTTTTAATAAACTCAGTAATATTTAACGCATTTAAAGAAATTCCAATTACACCGTTTTCATTTCTTACGGGATGTAAAAAAACTTTATAAGTATGCTCTTTATTTAGGTCTAATTCAAAGGATTTTTTTTGCCCTTCTAATACCTTAATAAAAAGCTCTTTCCAAAATTTTATTTGTTTCTCATTTTTAAAATAATCTAAAATTTCGGCATTAATTTCAGGATACTTTTCTCCAATTTGAGAGAAAAACTCAATGGCAGGTAAATTATAATCTAAAATTACCAAATCGTTATTTAAAAGAATTATGGCATCTTCTACATTGTTTAAGATGGTTCTTAAATTACTTTCATTCTCCTTGCTAACTTTTAGAGCAACATCAAATTGGGAGGAAATTTTTAATGTGTTTAAACCAGAGTAAATGGTTTTTAAAATTGAATTTTGATTTATTTCTTCTACATTTAAATAGCTAAAGGCTCCATTTTTAATTATAAATTTTCCTTCGTTAGGTAAGATCTTATCTGCAATTATGCAAACAAGTGTAGTTTCATGGTTTGATAAAAAAACCTTTAAAATTTCAATATTAGATTCGTTAATAGAGGAAAAAAACAAAAAGGCTAATTCAAACGATTTTGAAACTTTATCAATAGAAGTAAAATATTCGAATTGTTTTTCAAATTCAGAGTTTTTTAAGGCACTAGAAACATGTAATTCAATTTCTTTGTTAGCTGAAATTAGGCAAATTTTGTTTTCTGATATCGGCATAAAATAATTAGAAGCATAAAATTAAAACAATAGGTTTAATACCATGTTTTAAAAACAATAAATAAATAATAATATGAAAAAAGAAGGAGAAAAAGCACCTGAAATCACAGGTATCGATCAATTTGGAAATCAGGTTTCTACAAACAATTTTAAAGGAAAAAAGTTAGTGTTATATTTTTATCCTAAAGATGATACTCCTGGCTGCACTGCCGAAGCTTGTAACCTTAGAGATAACTATGATTTGTTAAAAAACAAGGGCTTTAGTATTTTGGGCGTTAGTGCAGATGGAGAAGCTAAACATAAAAAGTTTTCAGAAAAATATAACCTTCCATTTCAATTGTTAGCTGATACTGATAAAAAAGTAATTGAGGCTTTTGGAGCATGGGGACCAAAGAAATTTATGGGAAAGGAGTACGAAGGAATTTTAAGGTCAACTTTTGTTATTGATGAAAATGGAGTTATTCAGAAAGTGTTTGATAAGGTAAAAACCAAAGACCATACAAACCAAATTTTAAGCGCTTTAGAAGATTAATTAACAACGTAAATACATTACGGGCAGGGCACATTATATTTGCTGAAATCAAAAACTTATGTCAAAAGAAATTAGTAAAGAAAAGTTGAAGGCACTTCAGCTTACAATGGATAAACTTGAAAAAAGTTACGGAAAAGGATCAATAATGAGGCTTGGTGATGGGGCTATTGATAAAAATTTAGAGGTAATTCCATCCGGGTCTTTAACCTTAGATTTAGCTCTTGGTGTAGGCGGGTATCCAAAAGGTAGGGTTATTGAGATTTATGGTCCTGAATCGTCTGGAAAAACCACCTTAGCAATTCATGCAATTGCAGAAGTTCAAAAAATGGGAGGAATTGCAGCTATGATTGATGCAGAGCATGCTTTTGATCGTTTTTATGCCGAAAACTTGGGAGTTGATACCGAGAACCTTTTAATTTCTCAGCCAGATAATGGTGAGCAAGCATTAGAAATTACCGATAATTTAATTCGCTCTGGAGCGGTTGACTTGGTTGTTATTGACTCTGTTGCTGCTTTAACTCCAAAAGCAGAAATTGAAGGGGAAATGGGAGATTCTATGATGGGGCTTCAAGCTAGGTTAATGTCGCAAGCCTTAAGAAAACTTACAGGATCTATAAATAAAACAGGGTGTTGCTGTATTTTCATCAATCAATTGAGAGATAAAATTGGGGTAATGTTTGGTAACCCAGAAACTACGACTGGAGGAAATGCTTTAAAATTTTACTCTTCAATAAGACTAGATATTAGAAGATCAACCCAAATAAAATCTGGAGAAGATATTACAGGAAATAGAACCAAGGTGAAGGTTGTGAAAAATAAAATTGCTCCTCCATTTAGAAAAGCCGAATTCGACATTATGTATGGCAAAGGAATTTCGAAAACAGGAGAAATTCTTGATTTAGCCGTAGAAATGGAAATTGTTAAGAAAAGTGGTTCTTGGTTTAGTTACGGAGAGACAAAACTAGGCCAAGGAAGAGATGCTGTAAAACAGCTAATTGAAGACAATCCTGAATTGGCAGACGAATTAGAAACAAAAATTAAAGAAAAAGTAGCTTCTTAATGACAAAACCTGCTAGTTTAATAATATTTTCATTAATAATATTAATCGGTTGCGGTTCGCCAAGTGGCGAACCGCAAACCGTTAAAACTGATTCTACCATTGTTTCTTCAAAGCCTCAGATAGATCCATTTGAAGAAATAAACAATCAAATAATTTCAGCACCTAATAACGATGAATTATATGCTCAAAGAGCAGCAATTCATGTTAACCAAAACGATTATCAATCGGCGATAAACGATTTAGAAAGAGCCATAAAAATAGATTCCAACAATGCGAATCATTATGTTTTACTTTCTACCATAAAATTTAGAAACAAGCAACCAAAAGAAGCGCTTGCTCTGTTGCAAAAAGCAGTTAAAAATTCTCCAGATAATGTAATGGCCAATTTAAAACTAGGAGAGTTTTACATGTATGCCGAAAATTATGAGGAAGCCTTTGTTTACATAAATAATTGCCTAAAGCAAGATGTTTACAATGCCGAAGCATATTTTCTTAAAGGAATGATTTATAAATCATTAAAAGATACAGCAAAAGCGGTTAGTAGTTTTCAAACTTGCGTTGAGCAAAACCCAGATTACTATGATGCTCATTTGCAATTAGGTCTTATTTATGCTTCAGTTTATGATGATTTGGCATTGGCTTATTATGACAATGCAATTGAAATTAGACCTAATTCGGTAGAAGCCCTTTATAACAAAGCCCTTTATTTTCAAAGCATTAAGCAATTTACAGAAGCCGATAATTTGTACAAAGAAATTTTACAAAAAGACCCAAACTATTATATTGCTTTTTACAACATGGGTTTTTTAAGATTGGTTTATTCTGATGATTACGACTCTGCAGCACATTTATTTACCTTGGCTATTGAGAAAGACCCAAATTACTTTGAGGCATATTATAATAGAGGTTATGCATTTGAGTTAATGGAGCAAAAAGACAAAGCCCTTTTAGATTACAAAAAAGCCTTGAATATTAAGCCAGATTTTACATTGGCAGCAAAAGGAATAAGCAGGCTAGAGTAGGAGAGGGTTAATAATCAATCCAAGAAAAATTGCCATTCAACAAATTTATTTTTCCTATAGATTTTTTTCTATCTATTAATACAAAGAGATTGTTTTGTTTTATTACAATGTCTTTCGGAAACTGAAATTTCTTCAAGTATTTTTTGTCGTTAAAATCCAAATATAATTCTACCTTTTTAGTATATAAATCAACCATATAGAGCTTTTTGCTGAGTCCATCTAAAACAAAAAGATATAAATCTGAAGCGGCAATTGCAACGGGGTTTTCAATTGGTAAATCAACATTAAAACTAGGTGTGCTTAAATAGCCAGTTTCAACTTGCCTTATATAGTTTAAACCAGCATCAATAAAAAAGTAAGCATTTCCAATTTTCTCAACATCTATTGGATACCTTAAAGAAGCCTCATATCTGAACCCATCTTTAAAATAAGAGGCATAATTGGCATCTCCAGCAAAATAATAGCCTTTATTTTCGGTGTTTAAATAGTATTCCCAAATTTGGTGAGCGCCTGCTAAAGGTGTATACAAAACATTATTTTCAATTAACAAATCCATTGGAAAGTTTAGCGGAGCTCTAGGGTCTTTGCCTTGCATTCTAAATGTTTCACGTTTTCCGTTACCAAATATTTTTTCTGCTTTGTCTTCAGAGTATTTATAAATATTGTGATTTCCTATATCAGAAAACCAAAGTTCTTTGTCTGCGTAATAAAGAGCAAATGGCCTATTTACATTTTCAGGAATATTAAGGTTTATGATTTTTCCATGTTCGATATTTATTTGGTTAATTGAGGTATCACTCCAATTTGAAAATACTAATTCAGAATCACTAACACATCCAAGTTTTTGATTAAAAGGATATTGGGTTTTAAAATTATTTTTTGAGGAAAAAATAGGTTTTAAGCTAACCTCAGTTTTTGTACTATCTTCAAATTCTGCAAAAAATGGCTCAAGCATATTAGGAAGTTCTTCAATTTGCATTTTACCAATAAAGCTTTGGTTAGGTTTAAATACAAATACACTAGGGGTTTGCTCTATCTTTAACTTTTTAAAAACTAAGCTATCATCACTAATTACGGGGAAATTTGGTTGAAATAGTTGGTTAAAATTTTTCACCCAAAATTTATTATTAGAATTAATGGGGCCTTCATCAAATAACGAAAACTGAATTTTAGGATAATTTTTTTGAAGTAGAATTAAATCATCAATAAGGAGCAAACCTTCAACATTTTTTAAATCGGCAAAAACTAAAATGTTAACTTTTTGCTCAAAAAAGCTTTGGTTTAAAGTTTTGCCATTAGTAGGCCTTAAAGGCAAAATTTCTGATAAATCTATTTTATCGCCTTTTTGCCAATCTTGGTTTTGGGCAATCGAAATTTTGCCAATAATTAAAGAAAATAGTAGAAGGAAAATGGTTTTCATAAGCAAAAAAAAAGGGTACGTAAACGTACCCTTTAACACCCAAAATAATCGAAATTATTTTACTTTATTAACAATAGCTTTGAATGCCTCAGGATTATTAAGAGCCAAATCGGCTAATACTTTCCTGTTTAATTCAATGTTATTTGATTTTAATTTCCCCATAAATTCTGAGTAAGACATGTCGTGTTCTCTAACACCTGCATTTATTCTCTGAATCCAAAGAGCTCTAAAGTTTCTCTTTTTGTCTTTTCTGTCTCCGTATGCATAGGTTAAACCTTTTTCAACTGCATTTTTAGCAACAGTCCAAACATTTTTTCTTCTACCAAAGTAACCTTTGGCCATTTTCATCACCTTCTTACGGCGAGCCTTCGAGGCAACTGAATTTACTGATCTTGGCATAATTTAATTTTTTTTGGTGTTAAGCGATTGGTCTATCCAATTCTTTTAATTGCTCAATACCGGGTTAAACATTTTAATAAACCTAGTTTGCTAGTTAGCTAGCAACTAATAGACGTTTGATATTCTTCTCATCTGCTTTGTGTACAAAAGCATCTTTAGCTAATCTTTCTTTACGTTTTTTAGCTTTTTTGGTTAGAATATGGTTTTTAAACGCCTGTTTTCTTTTTACTTTTCCAGAACCAGTTACTTTAAACCTTTTCTTGGCACTGGAGTTTGTTTTCATTTTTGGCATCGTTCTACTTTTTTATTTCTTTTTTTTGGGTGCAATCATCATAATCATACGTTTACCTTCTAATTTGGGCATGTTTTCTACAATTCCATAATCTTCTAGCTCAGTTGCAAGTTTTAACAACAAAACTTCACCTTGTTCTTTAAACATAATTGACCGGCCTTTAAAAAATACATAGGCTTTCAATTTTGCTCCTTCTTCCAAGAACTTTTTTGCATGATTTAATTTAAAGTTAAAATCATGATCATCGGTATTCGGGCCAAATCTCAATTCTTTTAAAACAACTTTACTTGTTTTAGCTTTTAACTCTTTTTGTTTCCTTTTTTGTTCATAAAGAAACTTTTTGTAATCCATCACCTTTACAACAGGTGGAGTGGCATTTGGCGATATTTCTACAAGATCTAAACCTGCTTCTCTTGCTATGGCCAATGCCTCTCTAGGGCTACATACATCTTGTCCATTATCTGATACAAGCCTAACTTCTCTTGCATCAATTTCCTCATTTATTTTATGAGGATTTTTTGGAACTACTCTCCTGGGTCTAAAATTCTTAGCTATAAGGCTATACTCCTTTCTATTAGTTTAACTCTTTTTTTATTTCTTCGGTGATGAGTTTCGCAAATTCATCTACTCCAAATGAGCCTAAATCTCCTTTTCCTTGTCTCCTTACCGAAATTTTTTGGCTTTCAATTTCTTTCTCGCCTAAAATAATCATGTACGGAACTTTCTGAATTTCAGTATCTCTAATCTTTCTTCCTACTTTTTCGCTCCTCTCGTCAACGAAGGCGCGAATATCGTAATTATTTAACAATTTCAAAAGGTTTTGTGCATCTTCATTGTATTTATCGCTTACAGGTAAAATTGCAACTTGGTTATGTACTAACCAAAGTGGGAATTTTCCTTCGCAATGTTCTAATAAAACTGCCACAAATCTTTCCATAGATCCAAAGGGAGCGCGGTGAATCATAACGGGTCTGTGCTTTTGATTATCTGCTCCAGTATATTCTAAATCAAATCTTTCCGGTAAATTATAATCTACCTGAATGGTTCCTAACTGCCAAGATCTTCCCAAGGCATCTTTTACCATAAAATCTAGTTTTGGTCCGTAAAAAGCAGCTTCACCATATTCTATTACAGTATTTAATTCTTTTTCAGCTGCAGCTTCAATAATTGCATTTTCGGCTTTTTCCCAATTGGCATCGTCTCCAATATATTTTGATCGGTTTTCTTTATCTCTTAAAGAAATTTGGGCTGTATAATCTTTAAAGTCTAAGGTTTTAAAAATATAAAGCACTAAATCGATTACATTTTTAAATTCTTCTTTAACTTGATCGTTGGTGCAAAAAAGGTGGGCATCGTCTTGTGTAAAACCTCTAACTCTTGTTAGGCCATGAAGTTCTCCACTTTGTTCGTAGCGATAAACAGTTCCAAACTCGGCAAATCTAACAGGTAAATCTTTGTATGATTTTGGACTTGACTTGTAAATTTCGCAGTGGTGAGGGCAATTCATAGGTTTCAATAAAAACTCTTCTCCTTCGTGTGGAGTTTGAATTGGTTGAAATGAATCGGCTCCATATTTTTCATAATGCCCTGAACAAACGTAAAGCTCTTTGCTGCCGATATGTGGGCTAATAACTGGAAGATATCCAGCTTTTTTTTGTGCTGCTTTCAAAAAGTTTTCTAACCTTTCTCTTAACATGGCGCCTTTAGGTAACCAAAGGGGTAAACCTTGCCCAACTCTTTGCGAAAAGGTAAAAAGCTCAAGTTCCTTACCTAATTTTCTGTGGTCGCGTTTTTTGGCTTCTTCTAAAAATTGCAGGTATTCTTCTAATAATGTTTGTTTTGGAAATGAAACCCCGTAAATTCTTGTTAATTGAGGATTGTTTTCATTTCCTCTCCAATAGGCCCCTGCTGCAGAAGTAATTTTTACTGCTTTTATTAAACCAGTATTTGGAATGTGGCCACCACGACATAAATCTGTAAAATTTGCGTGATCGCAAAAAGTAATAGTTCCGTCCTCTAGGTTTTCGATTAACTCAACTTTGTAAGGATTATTTTTTGATTTATAATAGTCTAAGGCTTCTTGTTTTGTTTGAGACCTCATTTTGAACTCAGCTTTTTGTCTTGCAAGTTCAATAAATTTTTTCTCTATTTTTTCAAAATCAGCTTCGTGAATTGTTTCCTCTCCTAAATCAACATCGTAATAAAAACCATTATCAATTGGAGGACCAATAGTTAATTTAGTGTTTGGGTAAAACTCTAAAATTGTTTGCGCTAAAACGTGAGCTGAAGAATGCCAAAATACTTTTTTACCTTCTATGTTATCCCAAGTAAAAAATTTGATTTCGCCGCTTGCATAAATTGGAGCTCCTGGCTCAATAGTTTCACCGTTTAAGGTGGCGGTTAAAATGGCTTTGGCTAATTGACTTGATATGCTTTTAGCAATATCAATAGCTGATACTCCCTCATCAAATGATTTTTGGTTACCGTCAGGAAAAGAAATGTTAATCATGGCCAATTTTTAAAGCCGGCAAAGATAATATTTGAAAGCAGGATTGATATTAATTAATGAAGTTTAGTTTGTAACCAACTACAAACACCGCACAACCTTTATTTATTTGCTCAGAATCGGTTGCCGGAGGAACTACGTAGTTAATGTAAATGTCTTTGTATTTCCAAGATGGTTCGAAGATAAAAGATGTTTGACTTGGTTGGTCTTTAGAGGTAAAAAGCATTTTTCTGAATTTATTCTCTTTGGATTTATCGTAAATTCTTACCTCAACATTTTGAGGAAGAAACTCATTATTGAAAATAAATCTGTAATCTTCACCTTCAAATAAATTTACTTCTATTTCTCTTATTTGCTCATTGTTTACAAAGAAAAAACTTGAAGTTTTAGAAGAAGAGTAGGAGTATTCACCTAAAAGTTTAATGGCCTTTGTTTTAGCTTCTTTGTCATTACACATGTCGTTTACATCTGTTTGAAAGCTAAAAAGTAGGGGCAATGACAGTAGTATTGAAATAAGCTTTTTCATATCAATTGGTTTTTGTTAGGTAGGTTCTTAAATCTGCAACTTTTTGAGTTAACGAGTCTAGTTTGTCATCAGTTACATCAAATTTTATTGATCCGTCTTCTTGTTCTACTCCTGTTTTTGAGATTTCATCCATTTGAACTCCTATCTGCTCTAATTGTGCAATTACTGGATCGTATTCTTCAGTTTTTTTAGGATAATTTTTTAGGCCTTTAATTAAGTTATCAAGAAGTGATAATTGTTCGATTAATCTATTGGCTACAGCATTTCTGTTCCTTTTATCAATTGATTTTGCACCAATGTACATTCCTTCAACCCAAGCTCCGGTAAAATAAATTATTGACTTATATCTAGCATCGTTTTCATCTAAATATAAATCAAGATTTTTTTGAAGTTTACTAAGTATGTAAATAATAGAATCTCTGTTGTTGATGTTTGCCTCGAAGGATTCTAAAAGAGGTTCGGTTTCGAAAATTGCACTAAGACCAAGTTTATTGCTTAAGTCTCTTACCACATTTAAATAATCAATAGATTTTTGAGATTGGTTATTTAAAACATTATATGACAAATCTGCAGAATAAACACCAAAATTCATGGCCATTTTAAATTCTGTATTGTAATATGAATTATTGGAAATAGGGTTGGTAATTTCAGGCACATAATTTAAACCCGCTCTTTGAAAAATAGCTGCAATTTGCAGTGGAGAAGGTAGAATGAAATCATAATTTTCTTCGCTTTCAATCAATTTTTTGTTCATTTCTTGAATAGAGCCTTCTATTTCTGTTGGTATTTCAATATCAATTTGTTTTTCTGGAGTTGGAGATGAGCAAGAAAATATAAATGCTGCTAAAACGAAAATTGAAAAAATCTTTTTTATCATAGTAATTAGTTAAAAGCCGAAAAATACAAGAATTATTTATTGAAACCAATGATATTTATTATTAGTTGCAAAAAATCTAATTTGAATAATTTATTGAGTTTCTAGATATGGTTATTATTAAATTATTCTATAATTTTTGATTTTAGTCAAGATTTGTAAGATTATTTAAAAGTATTTTCCAATCTGTTTGAATACTGAATTTTTGCGCATAAGCAATATTTTGATCAATAATTTCTTGCTCATTTAAAACTGGTGTATTGGTAATTTGGTTAGGAAAAAATATCCCTTTTTTTATTTTGGGTAAATAAGTTTGTTTTTGGTTGGTTGCCCCAAAACCAACCCATGATTTTGAACCTCTAAAAACATTAAAAATGTTTATTAAAGCTGCTTTTTTATTTGCTTGAAAAAGTATTGTAATTGGAAGAGAAACCAAACAAATACTTGAAGTTACAACATCGAAAATACGTTTGTTCCTCTTAGCTGTTGGAGTATTTATGTTGTTGAAATTAAGCAAACTGTAATATTCTCCTGTGGTATTTATTGAATTACTTCCAATAATAAAGTTGGATTTATTGAGAGCAATTTTAAATTCTAAACCTAAATTTTTGAGCAATTGCATTTGCTCCATAATTTCATGATTTGAAAGTGAAGCCGAAGAGAATATAACTTCATTTATTCTATAAATGGAAATGGCATCTTTTAATTGAGACAATGATGCTGCAAAGTGTTTTCCGGGCTCTCTTTTGAGCTCTGTTGTTATTTTAAATATTGATTGATTTTTAGGCGAACTTTGAGAGAATAAGTTGTAAACTTCGTTCATGTTTTTAGGCGAAGCAACAATAGCTGTTCTTTTTACCGGCTTCGATTTTGTTTTAAACTCAACAAAAGGCAAAATATTCAATAAAAACCTGTTTGCATAAATGGCTCCCAATGAAATTATTACTGAAAAAAGCAAAACGACCCTAGAAAAACGATACTCTTCACTGAGCAAAGCATAAATTAAAATAGCCACAAAAGTTGCAGCAGTTAGCCCTCTTTTTAAATATTTCTGTTGAAAGGGTTTATCGTAACCACCCGATAAAAAAATGGAAACTATCCAAATACAGGGAAAAAATAAGACCCCGCTAAATATTAACTCTTCAGGGAAAACCTTGTCGGCATAAATGCCATACTGCTTTTGGGTTTCGTAAAAAACTAAGGCCAACAAAGCAAAGTCTACAAAAGGTGTAAAAAGGGCTTTAAATATTCTTGTTAAAATGGCTGTGAAAGCCCTAAAGTAAATTGCTAAATTTATGATGAAACTATACAGCCTTGCATTTTGAGCGGTAAAATGCTTTTTAGCAAAAATGATCATGGCCTTATAAAACACAAAAACATAATTCAACGAGCCTTTTTTGGTGCTTTCTCCTTTGTAATGAATTATTTGTGTTTCAGAAAAGTAATAATTGTCAAACCCAGCTTTTAAAATTTTATAACTCAAATCAATATCTTCTCCATACATAAAGTAAGTTTCGTCTAAGAAGCCTGTAACTTTTAAAGTTTCCATTCGCATAAACATAAATGCGCCAGACAAAATTTCAATTTTATGGTTTTGATTATTCGGTAAATATCCTAGGTGATATTTTGCAAACCTTTTTGATTTTGGAAACAAGTTCGAAAGTCCGAAAATTTTGTAGAAAGCAACCTCTGGTGTAGGTAAACTTCGTTTTGATTCGGGTAAAAAATCACCTTTTCCATCAATCATTTTTACGCCTAAAGCTCCTGCATTTGCAGTTTTTTCCATAAACTCGAAACACTTTACAAAAGTGTCTTCAGCCACAACTGTATCTGGGTTTAGTAGCAAAGCATATTTACCTACTGCTAATTTTAGAGCTTGGTTATTTGCCTTTGAAAAGCCAAAATTTTCTTGATTAGAAATCAACAATACCCAAGGAAACTTTTCTCTTACCATTTCGGGAGAGCCATCTTGAGAGTTATTGTCAACCACAAAAACTTCCAATTGAAGATGCTGCTTTGCTTTTTGAACAGAGTGAAGGCACTGCTCTAGAAAAAACGAAACATTATAATTTACAATAACAATGGAAAGATCCAAAACTTAGTTGGTTAATGAGTTTTCGAATGGTAGTCTATTTAATATACTTTTTCCAAGAGTAATTTCATCGGTATATTCAAGTTCGTCTCCAATGCCAATACCTCTTGCGATGGTTGATATTTTAACTTCTAAAGAATTTAATTTTCGGTATAAGTAAAAATTAGTAGTATCGCCTTCCATGGTGGCACTAAGGGCCAAAATTACCTCAGTAACTTGCTCAGATTTTACTCTTGCTTCTAGGTGAGTTATGGTTAAATCGTTTGGACCAACGCCATCCATAGGAGAAATAAGTCCACCCAAAACGTGGTAAATACCTTTGTATTGTTGGGTGCTTTCGATAGCCAAAATATCTCTAATATCTTCTACTACACAAATTAAGCTAGTATCTCTTTTGGGTGATTGGCAAATGCTGCATATTTCTTGGTCAGAAAGGTTGTGGCATTTTTTACAGCTTTTTACCTCTAAAATTAAATCTTTAAAGGTATCAGCAAATTTTAAAACCTGGCCTTTGTCTTTTTTTAGCAAGTGTAAGGTTAACCTTAAAGCAGTTCTTTTTCCAATACCAGGCAATGAGGCAAAGGCATCAACAGCATTCTCTAAATATTTTGAAGGTAAGTTCATTTTGGCAAAAGTGATTATAAATTCGGTAATTGTTGAAAAACTTGAAAACCTTCTTGATAAATTTTTTCCTTATCAAATATCTCAAATTTTAATAATCATACTTTAGCCTTATGTCTCCTTGGGTAATTGTAGCCATAATTGGCTTGTATTTTTTAGTGCTAATCGGTATTTCTTTTTTTACTGGAAAAGATGATTCAAACGAGGCATTTTTTATGGGAAATCGCAAATCTCCTTGGTATGTGGTTTCTTTTGGAATGATTGGCGCCTCACTATCGGGTGTAACTTTTATTAGCGTGCCCGGATGGGTCGCCACAAGCCAATTTAGCTACATGCAAATGGTTTTGGGCTATTTAGTTGGCTATTTGGTAATAGCTTTTGTTTTATTGCCGATTTACTATAGAATAAACCTCACTTCAATTTATGGATACTTAAATGAAAGGTTTGGTCAGAAGAGTTACAAAACAGGGGCTGCCTACTTTTTAATTTCCAGAACCATAGGAGCTTCTTTTAGACTTTTTTTAGTGGCTATGGTTTTGCAGTTGGCAGTTTTTGAGCCTTTGGGATTAGAAGTTCCATTTGCTGCACCTGTAATATTAACAGTATTACTCATTTGGGTTTACACATTTAGAGCTGGCATAAAAACCATAATTTGGACAGACACATTGCAAACTCTATTTATGCTTTTAGCTGTGTTTTTTACTATTTATATGATAGGAGCAGAGCTAAATTGGAGTATAGGAGATATAGTTTCTCAGGTAAAAAATAGTAAGTATTCTCAAGTTTGGTTTTTTGATGATGCAAACGATAAACGATTTTTTTGGAAGCAATTTTTAGCAGGAGCCTTTATTACAATTACAATGACAGGGCTTGATCAAGACATGATGCAGAAAAACCTGTCGTGTAAAAACCTTAAAGAGGCTCAAAAAAATATGCTTTGGTTTAGTGCGGTTTTAATGTTTGTGAACCTGGTATTTTTAAGTTTAGGAGCTTTGTTGTATTTGTTTGCTCAACAAAAGGGCATAGCATTACCTGAAAAGGCAGATGAGCTTTTTCCTATGCTGGCAGTTGGTGGGTATTTATCGGTTGGTGTTACCATATTTTTTGTTTTGGGATTGGTAGCTGCCGCCTATTCAAGTGCCGACTCAGCTTTAACCGCTTTAACAACTTCCTTTTGCGTAGATTTTTTAGGATTTGAAAACCAAAAGGATGTTTCTAAACAAAAGATTATTAGAAGATGGGTTCATGTAGGTTTTTCAGTTTTGTTAGTAGTAGTAATTCTAATTTTTAAAACCATAAACAACCAAAGCGTAATAGCCGAATTGTTTACAGTAGCTGGATACACGTATGGACCACTTTTAGGCATGTTTGCCTTTGGGATTTTTCATAAGGTAAAGGTTAAAGAATTGTATGTACCAATTGTTTGTGTTGCTGCGCCCTTGTTAAGTTATGCTTTAAAATTAAACTCAGAAGAGTTGTTTAATGGTTATATTATTGGTTTCGAATTATTGATTTTTAATGGATTGCTGACCTATTTAGGTTTTTGGATAATTACAAAAAAGGGTGATGAAAAAGTTTAGGATTTTCTTTTTACTTCAATTATTTGTTTTGACTTTATTTGGTCAAACCGAAAATGAAATTTTATGGAAAGAAAATAAAAAATTAGTTTGGGATGATTTTCAGGCTAAACCTCAAATGGGGCATAAAGCATCTGCTTTAACAAATGCTTCAGCTCAGTTTTATTTGCAACAAGAAGGCAAGAAATTAAAAATAGACACAAGGGTGTTTTTTAGAAAAGATGGCTCTTGGGTTAAGCCCGATGCACATCAAGATAATTTGCTTCAACATGAACAAACTCACTTTGATATTTACGAATTGTTTTCTAGAAAATATAGAAAATACATTTCAGAGCTAAATACCAATAAAGCTCCTCAAAAATTAGTGGATAAAATGGCAAAGTCATTTAAAGTTTATCAAAAAAAAGCCAAGAAAATGCAAGATAAATATGATAAACAAACAAATTTTTCGAGGAATATTGAGGAACAAAAAAAATGGTCTACTAAAATTAATTTAGCACTAAAATCTCTTAACCAATACAACAATCCGTACATTGAGATTAAAATACCCTAAAATATTAATTTACACTATTATTTTTTTTAGAATTTTTACCCGAATTTCAACTTTTTTACAACAATTTGGTTTAAACATTAAATACCAGACAATATGACTAACATTTTATTCTTTGAAAGTAATTCTAAAATTTATTGGCCTCAAGTATTTGCATTGTTAATACTTGATATATGTGTTATTATTTCTTGGATTGCATATCATGAATTTCAACCAAGTATTATAGAATCATTTGGCTTACAACAATTTACATTAGAATTTACAATTTGGTCTGCACTAATCATTATTTCAACTCCTGCCATTGTTGGTATTATTGCAGATAAAACCTTAAAAAAAATCAGGTAAAAGACTACCTGTTATTAATGTTGGGGTAAATGTGGCGGCAATGATATTTATGGCCCTAGCTCTTACCTTATTTTTTGAACCAAGTGGACCCATAAAATGGGTAATTCCAGTTTTTATAACTGGTTGGTTAATTTCTATGAATATGTTTCGTAGTCCTGCAATTTCTATTATAGAAAGACTAGTGCCTCAGCGTCAACTTCCCGCAGTCTTAGCACTTTTTATTTTTACGTTTGATATTGCTTATTCAATTGAACCAATAATTGTCGATTTACTAAACTTTTTAGGAGGACCAATTACCTTTTTTGTAGGTGGAGTTTTAATTTTTTCTTCAGGAGCTTTTTTAAAATCATCTTATAAAAAGGTAGCTCATATAAAATTGGACAAAAAAGCCTATGAAACAGAAACTAAAACTGGAAAATCTAAGTTTTGGATAGTTATAGTTTTAAGCTTGGTATTAGGTATTTACACAACTTTAATGTTGAAGTTTATTCCTAATTTTTTAAATGATAGAATGGGCCAATTAGATGTAAATATTAGTGGAAGCGTTTTAGCTACATTTATGTTATTTGCCTCTGCAATATTTTGTTTTTTCTTGGGCAAAAAAGTTAACCAAGATAATATTGATGTTTTTGCGGTTTGGGGAATTATTGGGTTTGCATTTTCAATAGGTTTGTTGGTTGCTTTTAACAACATTTTTCCAACTTTAATTTGTGTATTGTTATTAATGGTTTTCTTTTCGTTTTTATCAGTAAGTGCATTGCCATTGGCTTTGTATGAGCTTTCAACCAAGCAAACTATATTTGGTTTAGGCTTATTTTATGGCTTAGCTGAGTTTGGAGATCAATTTTGGAACATAGTTTTTTTGTAAAAAAAAAGCCTGACGAATTCGTCAGGCTTTTTTATTTTATAAAGATGAATCTTACTTCTTGCTCCATTTAGCAATATTGTCTTCATTCAATTTAACATAGTTTTTATTTTCTGCTTTAGCAGCTAACTCTTTACTTTTAGTTGCAGTTGCAATAGCTTCTTTTTTCAAACCATTAGCAGCTTGAATTTCAGCTTTCCATTTCAACATCCAGTATTTATCAGGATCCATATCACACGCTTTTGTAATCCATTCTAAAGATTTTTTTAAGTCTTTATCATTTTGGTAATAATATCTAGCAGCTTGGTAATAAGAACCTGCATCTGGTCCCGCTAAAGCTTTGTCGATAGATGCCATAACAGCTTCTTCTGTATTTAAAGTTAATTTTATTGGAACTCTAGTGTTTTCCCAAACTAAATTTAAGGTTGCAGAAGCATCAGTAATTTCATCAAATTCAATTGTAAAGGTTTCTTTTTTACTTTCTGTTTTTACAGATTTTACTTCAAACCTTGCAGTTTCAGTAGATTCATCGTAATTTTTAACATTGTTTTTTGTGTTCGAATTGAAAATGATTGTCCACATTTCTTCACCAGGAATAGTAAACATGGCATATTTACCTTTTTCTACTTTATTGCCTTCCACCATTGTTTCGTCATCAAACTCAACAATTGTAGGTCCGTTTGCACCAGTTCTCCACATTTCACCGTAAGGAACTAAGTCTCCAAAAATGGTACGTCCTTTAACACCTGGTCTTGAGTATTCAATTTCAATTTCTGATAATCCAATTTTTTGCTCAATTTCAGCTGTAGGGCTTGGCATTGGCGTTTTTACTTGAGCGTTTACTGTGGTTGCAAAAAGCGCTCCCGATAAAATAAATAATCCTAGTTTTTTCATAATTCAGTTTTTCAATTTTTGTTGGGCGAATTTAGTATATCATTTGGTTATTTTAGCTCTTCAAATTTTAATTGATGGTGAAACAAGCTTTTTCGATTTTGGTTTTTTGTGCAGTTGTAAATATTTGTTTTTCTCAAATACCTAAAAATATTTATGTGTTTGATGAAAATGCAGCTCCACGCGAAAAGTTTGTGGATTTTATAGATATTGAAGCAAACTTATTTTTTAAACCCGATAGCGGAATAATTCAAGGACAGGTAACTCATTTATTTTCTACCATTAGGAGTTCAGTTGATTCAATTTTTTTAGATGCCCCAAATATTGAAATAAAAAAAGTTGACTTCGACAAACTCGATACATTTAAAATAAAAGATGATGGAATTTGGATAATTTTTTCTGAGGCGCTTCCACAAAGTACTTATCAATTAAAAATAGAATATAAAGCCCAACCTAAAAAAGGCATGTATTTTATTGGTTGGAATGATCCAAAAAATTTAATGCAAAAACAAATTTGGACACAAGGCCAAGGAATTGATAATCGCCATTGGATTCCTTGTTTTGATGATATGGCAGATAAGGTAACTACACATTTTACCTTAAATTTTAAAAAAGGTTATGAAGTAATTTCAAATGGAGAGTTAAAATCTAAAAAAACAAAAAATGGTATTACCACTTGGAAATACAATATGGAAAAACCTCATTCTCCATATTTAATGATGATTGCTGTCGGGAAGTATAAAATTGAAGAAAGAAAATCTAAAAGTGGCGTCCCTGTTCAATTGTATTACTATCCTGAACAGCAAAACAGAGTTGCTCAAACCTATAGGTATAGCACCGAAATGATTGACTTTATGGAGGATTACTTAAATTATGAATATCCTTGGGTAAACTATAAACAAGTTCCCGTAGCCGATTTTTTATATGGAGCTATGGAAAACACAACTGCAACCATTTTTGGCGATTTTTATATGGTTGATGAAAAAGCAGCTTTAGACAAAGAATACTTAGATGTAAACGCCCACGAGTTAGCCCACCAATGGTTTGGCGATTTGGTAACAAGCAGAAGTGGCCCGCATCATTGGTTGCACGAAAGCTTTGCTACCTTTTTTCAAATGCGTTTTACAAGAGAAATTAAGCGAAATGATTATTACCAATGGTGGATGAGAGAAAATGGTGAAGCCGCAATAAAACAAACCGACGAAGATTTTATGGGAGTTGGCCACAGCATGGCCGGAAGCAGCAGACATTACTTAAAAGGAGCATATGTTTTAGATATGTTAAGTTATGTAATGGGTGAAGAGAATTTCAAAAAAGGATTAAACCATTATTTAAAACAATTCCAATACGGAAATGCCGAAACTGATGATTTGCTGTATGCTTTTCATGAAGCTACAGGCCAAGATTTATATTGGTTTTTTGAGCAATGGATAAAAAGGGGAGGAGAACCAAAATTTGAAGTAAGTTATTATGAACTGCCAAAAAATGATATTAATTATGCTGTTTTTGATGTAAAACAAGTTCATGAAATAAATGATGTTGTTGGATATTTCAAAATGCCAATAAAATTTGAAATTCACTATAAAGACTATTCAAAAGATTCGATTGTACAATGGGTAGATGGGCCTTTTCAAAAAGTTGAAATAAAGCTTAACCCTAATAAAGAAGTTGATTATGTTTTGTTTGACCCGATTAGTAAAATTTTAAAATCGGTAGAGTTTATTAAACCAAAAGAAATGCTTTTCGCGCAAGCTGAAAAATCGAAATTTATGCTTGATAGATATGATGCAGTTAAGCAACTTGAGAGCATTTCAATTGACGAAAAATTACCTTTATTCAACAAAATAGTTCACAAAGATGAATTTCAAGCAGTAAAAGGTGAAATTGGAAAACAAATAGTAAACAGTAATAACCCGAAGACAATTTCTTTGCTAAGGATCTTATTGGCTGATTCAGACTCAAAAGTGGCTAAAACAATTTTGGCAAATACAGCTTTTATTCCCGATGAATTATTGGATGATTACGAAGCTTTATTGCAAGCAAAATCCTACGAATTGGTTGAAATGGCTTTAATTACCCTTTACAGAACCAAAAGACAAAACATTGCTAAATATTTAGATGCTACAAAAGACATGGTTGGTGTAAAAGCCAAAAATATTAGAATTACTTGGTTAAAAATTGCCTTTATCGAAACCCAAAACATAGATTTTATGCAAGAGTTGGTTGAATATGTTGGGCCATCTTATGAGTTTTTAACAAGAGTAAAAGCTGCAGAGGCCTGCAAAGAATTAAACTTTTGTAATCCTGGGCTAGCCAAAAACTTAATGAATGCAGTTAACAACCCAAACCGCAGATTAAAAAATCCTTGTGGAAAAGTCTTAAAATATTTTTATGCCCAAATTCCTTATCAAGACCTTTTGCTTAGAGAGTATTTTCTAAATGATTGGACAGATGAAGAAAAATCAGCTATAGAAAAGTACCTGCGCTAAAAACCTAAACATGTTGGTCAATCAAAATGGCATTGCCATCAGGATCAACTGAAACAATGCTAGCAGGGCCTTTAGTTCCTTTTTCAACTTCTTTTTCAATCGGAATTCCATTAGCTAGTAAGTGTTCTTGTATTTCTCTAACGTCATTGAATTCATTTAATTTTTTGGCATTTTCATCCCAACCCGGATTAAAGGTTAAAATGTTGCCTTCAAACATTCCCTGAAACAAGCCAATGATGGCATTGCCGTTTTTCATGATGAGGTAATTTTTTTCTAAATCACCTGCAAATTCAGAAAACCCTAATGCTTCGTAAAATTTTTTTGATTTGTGAATGTCTTTAACACTCAAGCTTATTGAGAATGCGCCTAGTTTCATAATTGATGTTTTAATTTCAAATTTATTGAATTAGGAGCCGCTTTCTAAGAATTTATACGAGTGGTAAAATGCTATTGGCAATTTAAAACTTCGTTAAACGATGAAGAATTTTTATTTGTATAAACAGTTTTTTTCACTTCTCCACATTCTAGGTTGAATATGGTAACTTGTTCATCAAAGGTTTCTGTTAAAAATGTGCATGAAACATCTAAATCCAAAGGGACTGCAATATTGCCGACTTCAAAATACAAATAGGTAACATCATCTTCATTTTCGAACCCTAAAAAATTCATGGTTTTGGATTTATTAGCGTTTGAAATATTAATTGTTTCTGAGCAATAGGTTTCTAAAATACTTTTAGAGTCTTTTAATTGGTTATCAAAACCAAGATTTAATGTCTTTTTAGTTAAGTTTTTTATAGAAGCTTCCAAATCATCGGTAAAAACTTTTAGTGTTATTTCTAATGCTCTTGATTCTTGGTTATAGTGCAAAGTAGCAATAGAAACATAAAATGGATGTGCTTTTACCGAAACCGCAAAAAACACGAATAAAATAGATAATAAACTCTTCATAATATTTGGTAAAGTTAATACCTAAATTTGCAGCCCTCGCTAGGAAATGACTGAATTTTTTGTTTACATAAAATTAGGCTGGTTTCACATTGCCAACCTCAATGCATATGACCACATGCTATTTTTGCTTGCGCTTTGTGGTGTATATACCTTGAAGGATTATAAGCCTTTATTTTGGTTGGTTACCGCTTTTACACTAGGCCACAGCGCTACTTTGATATTGGCAAGTTTAGGGGTATTTCAAATTAATGCAGAACTAATTGAGTTTCTTATTCCGGTTACAATTTTCATCACAGCTGTTGCAAACTTTTTTATCTCTGAAAAGAATTCTAAAAAACTGTTGCTTAAATATTTGGTAGCCTTTGTTTTTGGGCTTATTCATGGTTTAGGTTTCTCAAGTTATTTCAAATCTTTAATTGGTGAGGGAATTCAATTAATAAAGATTTTATTTGCATTTAATGTAGGAATAGAAGTAGGACAATTACTAATTGTGGCAGCAATTGTTTTTTTTGTGTCTTTTTTGAACGAATACTTAAAAATTCGGTTAAAATCTATTCAATATGTTATTTCAACTTTAGCAGCTGCAGTTGCTATTTTTCTAATGATACAAACTAAATTTTGGTAAGAATGAAATTTAAATTTTTCTCCACTCTTTTTCTTGGTCTATTAGCCATTGGTAGTATGGCTCAATCTAATTACAATACCAATAAATTCAAACAATTGTATGACGAATTGCCAACACCTAATGTCTATAGAAATGCAGCAGGAGCGCCGGGTCATCAATATTATCAGCAAAAAGCTGACTACAAAATGAAAATTAGGTTAGATGACAAAACCCAACAATTGTATGGAGAAGAAACCATAACCTATACCAATAATTCTCCTGATGCTTTGGGTTATTTATGGGTTCAATTAGACCAAAACATGCGAGCCAAAGATTCTGACACCAAAAAAATTAGAACCCAAACCTTAGAAGGTGGTAAAATGAGTTTTGATGAAATGAAACGAATGCACAATGATTTTGATGGTGGCTTCAAGCTCGATTTTGTGAAGGATACAGAAGGCAAAGACCTAAAATACACTGTTAACAAAACCATGATGAGAATAGATTTAGATGAACCTTTACAACAAGGTAAATCTTATTCATTTTCAATTAAATGGTGGTATAACATTAACAACAGAGCAGAAATTGGTGGTCGTTCAGGGTTAGAGTATTTCAAAGAAGAAGGAAATTATTTGTACACCATAGCTCAGTTTTTTCCAAGAATGGCTGTTTATAACGAAGTTGAGGGTTGGCAAAACAAACAGTTTTTAGGTAGGGGAGAATTTACACTCCCTTTTGGAGATTATGAAGTTGAATTAACAGTTCCAAACGATCACATAGTTGGCTCAACAGGAGTTTTACAAAATCCTGATAAAGTACTTACTGAAGAACAACAACAAAGATTAGAAAAAGCAAAAACTGCCAATGAACCAGTGATGATTGTTAATCCTAAAGAAGCACTGAAAGCAGAAAAAGGAAAATCAACAGGTGAAAAAACTTGGATTTACAAAGCTGAAAATGTTAGAGACTTTGCTTTTGCTTCCTCCAAAAAATTTATTTGGGATGCCCAAGGAGTTGAAATTGGAGGGAAAAACATTTTGGCTATGTCTTATTATCCAAAAGAAGGAAATCCACTTTGGGAGCGTTATTCAACAAAAGTTGTTGCTCATACAATCAAAACTTATTCAAAATATACTATTGATTATCCTTATCCTGTAGCTATTTCGGTTCATACCGATAGAATAGGAATGGAATACCCAATGATTTGTTTTAATGGAGGAAGACCTGAAGCAGACGGAACTTATTCTGAAAGAACGAAATATGGAATGCTAGGTGTAATTATTCACGAAGTTGGCCATAACTTTTTCCCAATGATTATTAATTCAGACGAACGCCAATGGACATGGATGGACGAAGGTTTAAACACATTTGTTCAATATTTAACCGAAGTTGAGTGGGATAGAGATTATCCTGTGAGAAGAGGGCCCGCCTACAAAATTGTAGATTACATGAAAGGAGATAAAAGTCAAATTTCTCCTATTATGACCAACTCAGAATCTATTTGGCAATTTGGAAATAATGCTTACGGAAAACCTTGTACAGCTTTAAATATTTTAAGAGAAACCGTAATGGGTAGAGAACTTTTCGATTATGCATTTAAAACTTATTGCGAGCGTTGGGCCTTTAAACATCCGAGTCCTGCAGATTTTTTTAGAACTATGGAAGATGCTTCTGCCGTCGATTTAGATTGGTTTTGGAGAGGTTGGTTTTTTACAACTGATCATGTAGATATTTCAATTGATAATGTAGCTTGGTACAAAGTGAATTCTAAAAACCCTGAAACAGAATTTGCCTTTAAAAGGGAGCAAAAAGAAGCCCAAAATGAGTTTATTGGAAACACAAGAAACAAAACATCAATACCAGAAAGTTTAATTGAAAAAGATCCATCATTGGTAGATTTTTACAACAAAATAGATCCTTTAGAGGCTACTGTTTTAGACGAGAAAGAGTACAATAAATTTTTAGAAAATTTAGATGATGATGAAAAAGCCATGCTAAAAGATGAACGCAATTATTATCAACTAGATTTTTCGAATGTTGGTGGATTGGTAATGCCTGTAATTTTAGAATTTAACTTTAAAGATGGTTCAAAATCTGTTGAAAGAATACCAGCTGAAATTTGGAGACAAAATAATTTTGAAGTCTCTAAAGTATTTAGCTTTAAGCAAGAAGTAACCGCAATTCAATTAGATCCTTTTTTAGAAACGGCTGATGTAGAAATTTACAACAACAATTGGCCTCGAGTGGCAATTCCAACTAAATTTGAACTTTATAAACAACAAAACGACCGCAAAAACTTAATGCAAAAAATGAAAGATGCGGGAGAGTTGAAAAAATATGAGTAGCATGGTAAATGTAATGTTGGTTGATGACCTCAAAATAATTCGAGAAGGTATTAAAGCCCTTTTGGCAGATGTGCCCGGAATTAATTTCATTACAGAAGCCGACAACGGAGAAGATGCTATTGATAAGTTCGAAATTTACGACATTGATTTGGTAATTATTGACATTGAAATGCCAGGAATAGATGGTGTAGAAACTACCAAAAGATTAATTCAAAATCACCCTGAAGCAAAAGTATTAGGCTTTTCAATGCATGCTGAAGAAGCTACGATTGAGGCCATGATAGATGCCGGAGCAAAAAGCTACATCTTAAAAAACTTTGGAAAAGAAGAGCTGATTGAAGCCATGGAAATGGTAAATAACAACCAATATTTTTTTAGCTCTGAAGTTTCAGGAAACTTGTTGAAAGACCTACTCAATAAAATAAAGCCTTAATTATTTTGATCAAAACCAACAATCAAAATCAGGTAAGCAAAGGACTTGAATTACCTGTGATGGAGCACTTTTACACCATTCAAGGCGAAGGAGCAAACTCAGGAAAACCAGCTTATTTTGTTCGGCTTGGAGGTTGCGATGTTGGTTGCACTTGGTGCGATGTAAAGGAGAGTTGGAGTTTTGATGCTCACCCAAATTATTCTATTGAAACAATTTTAAATTGGGTATTAGAGTCTAAAGCGCCAAATGTGGTAATAACAGGAGGTGAGCCTAGTTTATACAATCTTGAACCTTTAACCTTTGCTTTTAAAAAGCATAATATTAAAACTTGGATAGAAACTTCAGGCACCAATGAAATTACCGGAGTTTGGGATTGGATTTGTTTTTCGCCCAAAAAATTTAAACAACCTGTTTTATCTTCTTTCGAAAAAGCTCAAGAATTAAAAGTTATCGTGGCAAACAAACACGATTTGGCTTGGGGCCAAGAATTGGCACAAAAAGTGAATAAAGATTGTAAATTTTATTTTCAACCAGAGTGGGAAAAGTCTAAAAAAACATTACCATTGGTAATAGAATTTGTAAAACAAAACCCAAATTGGAATATTTCTTTGCAAACACATAAGTTTATGCAAATACCATAAATTAAATGATTTTTAAAAAGCTAGTCTCATTTTTTCTTTCTCTGCTTGCATTTGTTGGAGTGTTGTTTGCTCAACCAACCCAAAAAGTATCGGGTAAAGCCAAAAAGTTATTTGATATTGCTTTAGAAAATTATCGTCACAAAGAATTTAGCGAAGCGCTTTCAACCCTAGAAAAAGCAATCGAAAAACAACCAGACTATATTGAAGCCTACATTTTAAAAGCAGAAATTTCATCATACCAAGGTTTAAATATTGCTACCATCGAAAGCTACGAAAAGGTTTTAGAACTTTGGCCAAATCCAAAACCAAGTATTTATTACTCTCTTGCAAACGCAGAGTTTAAAGAAGGCTTATACGACGATTCAAAAGCAACACTTGATATCCTTTTGCAAAAAGATAATTTGGGTCCTTCACTAGAAGAAGATGCTATCAAACTTTCAAAAAATGCTGAGTTTGCCTCTTGGGCTATAAAAAATCCTGTTCCGTTTAATCCTGAAAATCTGGGATTAAATGTAAATACTCCCGAAGAAGATTATCATCCCTGTTTAACCTTAGATGAAAATACTTTAATCTTTACCCGAAAAGAAAAAGAAGGCTTCGACCGATATGGAAACCCAAATTACAAAGAGGATTTTTATTACTCCCGAAAAACTAATGAAGGTTGGGGTTTGGCTGAAAATATGGGTCCGCCTTTAAATACCAAATCTAACGAAGGAGCACAAAGCATCTCCATGGATGGAAGGTACATGTATTTTACTGCCTGCCACAGGCCCGATGGGGTAGGAAGTTGCGATATTTACAGAGCTTACAATACGGCAGATGGTTGGGGAGAACCAGAAAATTTAGGCAAAGCTTTAAATTCTCAAAAGTGGGACTCACAACCTACAATTTCTGCGGATGGAAGAACCTTGTTTTTTGTGAGTTCTAGAGCAGGAGGAAAGGGCCAAAAAGATATTTGGTATAGCGTTTTAGGTTTTGATAGCGAGTGGGGAAAACCTCAAGTTTGTTCTTTTAACAGCGAAGGAAATGAGTTATCGCCCTTTATTCATCCAGATGGTCAAACATTATATTTTGCCTCAGATGGCTATCCTGGCATGGGAGGTTTTGATATTTTTTTGGTAAGAAAAAACGAAGATGGCGAATGGGGAACTCCTATAAATTTAGGTTACCCAATTAACACTTATAACGATGAACATGGCCTAATTGTAAACCCTAAAGGCAATAAGGCATACTTTACTTCAGATAGAGAAGAAACCATTGGTAAACTAGATATTTATGCTTTTGAGTTATATGAAGATGCTAGGCCAAATGCAGTAGGTTATGCCGAAGGAATGGTTAGAGATATGGTTACCAAAAAGGGACTTCATTCAACTTTAGAAATGGTTGACTTAAGTACCGAAGAAGTAGTTGCAACTGCCTTAAGCGATGAAAAAGATGGAACTTACAAAATAGCCTTGCCAAGCAATAGAAATTATGCAGCCAATGTAACCTCCGCAGGATATTTATTTCATTCAGAAAACTTTACCTTAAAATCTGAAACTGGAGAAGAGGTTTATTTAACTATGGTAATTGATTTACAGAAAATTGAAATTGGTAAATCAGTTGTATTAAAGAATATTTTCTTTGAAACAGGAAGTTTTAAATTGGCGGGTGAATCAAAGGCGGAGCTTAATAAACTAGTAACCTTTTTGCAACAAAACTCTGATTTAAAAATTGAAATTGGAGGTCATACTGATAATGTTGGCTCAGCAAAAGACAACCAAATTCTTTCTGAAAATAGAGCTAAATCAGTTTATAATTATTTGCTTAAAAACCAAATTGAACTCAACAGGTTAAGCTTTAAAGGCTATGGTCAAAACAAACCAATTGATACTAACGATACCGAAAAAGGCAGAGCCAATAACCGACGCACAGAGTTTAGGGTTGTGGGGATTTGATAGGTGTATTTAGAAACTCCTTTTTTATAGAAACAAGTTTTCCATCTGCATAATACTTTATGAAATAAATACCTGGTACAAATTCTAGAGTTGTTATTTTTTGACCAAGGGTATTGTAGATATCAAAATAATCAAATTTCAAAATAGCATTCGAATTAACGGAGTTTACTATAGTTATTACTTTGGGATTAACTAAATTATTTAGAATGATTTTTTTTGGAGGATTGGTGTAAATGTTTTTTGTCTTTACAATAAGTATGTCGGTGTAATTTATTCCATAGTCTTGTGAGTCACCAAATAAATAAATCCAATTTTTGGTTTTAATAACTTTTTTTCCAATGTCTTCTTTTTGAAAACCGTAGGTAGTTCCATTAATATAATTTCCTGAATTATTACAAATCATGAAATAATAGTCATTTAATCCTGCCCCATAGCTAGATGTTGAGCCCAAAGTGTAAATTGTATCATTAAAATATTCCACATCATTTCCTATATCATTTCCCACTGTGCTAGACCCAAAATGAGATGACCAATAAAAAATTCCATTTGTGTCTAATTGAGTCAGGTAATAGTCGAAATTAGATGATTGTGAAACAAAATTGCTTTCACCAACAAGAAAAATTTTATCTCCAAAAATATTTCCTTCAACTACTTTTTGACTCATATTAAAACTAAATTCATTAAAGAAAATGTTAGACTGGTCTGAGGCATTAAATTTTGAGAGAAAAAAGTTTGTTGAGGAACCATCTTCAAAATATCCACTTAAAATTATGTTTTTAGATTCTGAAGTTAAAATTTTCGAATAAGTATGATTATTTGTTGAGTCTAATTTTATTTTATTGGTAATAGTTCCGTTTGTATCTAATTTCAATAAATAAGTTGAATTAACATCAGTGTCAATAATATTACCTAAAACAAAAAGTGAATTTTCAACTATATCAAAATCAATAAACTCTTCCCAAGAAACTGAACCTATTGTTTTTTCCCAAATAATATCTCCGGTTGAATTGGTTTTTACCAAATACAAATCAAATTCTCCATTTCCCCACGAATTTGTAATACCAGCAAAATAGAAATTGTCATTTATTTTTTTGAACTCACTTATTTTTTCAATTTTATCTGTACCGATTGTAAATGAATTTACCTCATTTAAATTAGAGTCTAAATTGATTACCAAGAAATCAGTTTCTCCATTTCCAAATGATGAAGTTGTTCCTAATATTGAAAAACCGCCATCATTATTTTGAATAACCGATTCAAATTCATCATTATTTGTCCCTCCATAATAATTGTAGTAAGCCGTATCATTCTGCCCAAAACTTACCGAAGCTATCAACAGTAATATGATGGTTAAAAACCTCATAAAACAGCTTTAATTTGGGTTAGTTTTTCCATTAAAGATTGAAATTGGTTTAAGGGTAACATATTGGCGCCATCACTTAGTGCTTTGCTTGGTTCTGGGTGGGTTTCGATAAAAAGTCCATCTGCTCCAGCAGCTATGCCTGCTTTGGCCATGGTGGCAATTAGTTGAGGTTGGCCACCTGTAACCCCAGAGCCTTGGTTAGGCTGTTGTAATGAGTGTGTAACATCATAAACTACCGGAAAACCAAAACTTTGCATTTGCGGAATTCCCCTGAAATCTACTACCAAATCTTGGTAACCAAATGTGGTTCCTCTTTCTGTTAGCCAAACATTGGAATTGCCTTTTTGGGTTACTTTTTCTGCAGCAAATTGCATGGCATTGCCATTTAAAAATTGGCCTTTTTTTATGTTCACAATTTTGCCTGTTTCGGCAGCGGCTTCTAGTAAATCTGTTTGCCGGCATAAAAAAGCTGGAATTTGCAAAACATCTACATATTCTGCCGCCATGCTTGCTTCTTCGGGTAAATGAATATCGGTTAATACAGGCAAATCAAACTCGGCTTTTACTTTGGCCAATAGTTTCAAAGATTTTTCGTCGCCAATGCCCGTAAACGAATCAGCTTTTGAGCGATTTGCTTTTCTGTATGATGATTTAAAAATATATGGAATTCCAAGCTTAGATGTAATTTCGTTGGCCTGTTCTGCCACAGTCATCAATAGTTTTTCATTTTCAACCACACATGGGCCTGCAATAAGAAAGAACTGATTGCTGTTTTTTATTGCACTTACTATTTTATTTATCATCACTTAATTTTGTAATTTATTTCAGCAAAAATGCCTAAACCTGTTTGTGTTTGGTTAAAAATAAGGCTGTTGAGATTTGCTGTTTTCAATTTTATTCTCAATTTATCAAAAGTACTTGTAACTCCGGCACCAACCGAAAAGTTTCCAAATCCTCCTGCATTCGAATTGACCTCAAGTATAATGTTTTGGTTTATTTCGGTTTCAAAGCTTCCGTAAAACAATGGTAAACTCCCCGAAATATTTCTAAAATAACTTCCAAAGCTAAAATTACTTTTTTCAAAAACTGGTTGAACCACAGTAAACCCAATTAACCAAGGTAGGGCAGAAGAGGCCTTTTCAAATTTGGCAGAACTTATTATTTTTTGGTAAATAGTATCAGGACTCTGCTCTCGAAAAACCCTTGGCTTGTAATTCGAAATATTTTCAATGTAAATTCCATTAAAATTATATATTTCATCATTTTGCTCGTAAGTTAAGGTTCGGTTATTTGCATATAGCATACCTAAATCTTTAAAAAACATTGTTGCAGTCCCTTTTCTTGGCTGATTTTTAAGTATTGAAAAATGAGTTGTAAAAGCCCCTTGCAAAGAAAAACCACCGCCATTGTTGGCCATAAAACTTTTGTTTGTAGTATCTGAAAATTGGGCAATTCCTGATAGTAAAATTTCAGTTTCTGTTCCTAATTCATTAACGCTAAATGTTGTGTTTTTTAGTTGAACTTGGTTAAATGCTTCGAGGTTTAGGTAATTTACCCCAAAGTTTATTTGGTGCATATTATTCACCTTATACTTAAGGTTTACCCCAAACTCTTGAAACTTAAATAGGTTGATGTTTGAGCCTGAAAAGTCATAAACTTCAGCTTGGCTAGTCCTATTACCTGAACTCAAAACGTAAATAACATCATTAGAAAATTTTCCATAACCTAAAATTCTGTCTGCTACATTTAGCCCTACAACTAAATTTGAATCAACTCTGTAATTGAATTGCAAACTCTGCCTAGTTTCTGCATTCAGCAAATTTCTAGAGCCTAATTTGTTTTGCATTTTCTCCATTACTTCATTGGTAATGTATCGGCTAAAAATAATGTCAGAAGTTACTTTATGGGTTAGAAAGTTAGTTTGAACAAAGTTTTCGGTTTGAAAAATTACTTCAGTTTTCAAAGAATCAAAATCATTGTAAAATCTAAAAACTTGAGAAAAAGTAATTTGTCCCAAAACCAACATGAAAAAGAAAGTTAAACCAAGTTTTTTCATTCTATTTTCACCAAATAATCAAAGTCAGCAATTAGGGTTATTTCTACTTCATCTTTAACGTATGCTTCAATAGCATTTTCTTGATTGCTATTTAGTTTCATCCAAATAAGCATTTTTTTACCTTGGTATAAATAATCAATTTTTTCTTGGTTTACAGGCACTGGAATACTCACTTGTGTAAGTTTAGGTACAGCAACATTGGGAGATAAAAGAGTATCCAAATAATTACCATTTTCATCGTATAGAATTATGCCTGGTGTTAGTTCAAAATCAAATTTATTATTGACCAAAAATTGCAAGAAACCTCCAGTAATATTTTCGTACTCGTCTTCTTTGGTAAAAACATACTCAGAAGTATCAGCAATAACCAAGTTGTTTATTTCATCAAATTGAAGTGGCAACAAAACTTCTAAGCCAACATTTATTCCTGCTCCGTAGTAAACAAAGTCGTTGTAACCACTTATGTTTCCGAGTGGATTTACCTGTAAACTGGCATCGTACCAAATTTTATTGGGCAGGTTGGCCAAAACTTGTGGAAGGTTAGAATTGGTCTCGTTTATTTGCAAGGTGACGTTATTGGAACGATAGGGAGGATCTGAACCGGGATTTTTAAAAGCCCGAGAAACTTTTAAGTTATTAATAACATTAGTTTCAAGTTTTACTTCGGTATTGGTAGCAGTATTTTCTCCTGAAATATTAAAAGAGTTTGCAGCAAAATCAACTCCAAGTTCATTATTCACAAACAAACTAATTTGAGGTTTGCTAAAGGTTAAACTTCCAGATTTAAATATTTCAAAAACTTCAGCATCAGAGCTTTGTCTCTCAACTTCAAAGTTTTGGTTTTTAAAATAACCTTCCACATATTGAGGTATTGCATTAACCAAAGTAGTTTTAATTGAAACATATTCACCAACATTTATAGCCACGTTATTTCCATTAGGAGAAATTGCGGTTTTAAAATAGGCGGTTATTGTATTAAAGTTGTTTTTTCCTTGGCCTCTTAAATCCATTTCGTAATCACTTAGATTAAAAGTGTCTTTAAAAATTGTAGGATTTGCATTGGAGCCAGCCGGCGCGTAGGTAACAAAGCTAAATGGAATACCATTTTTATTTGATGATGGAATAAGGTATTCAATCTCTAATTCTTCTTGAATTGTAGAAATAATTTCTAAAGCCAAATAACCAGAATTAAACTTTGTTTTGTGAAGTTCAATGCCACTAAGCCTATATTTTGTATTAAGTGTATCTTCTTGTAAAATTTGGCCTGGAGCAAAATTTATTGGTCCAACCGGAATTTGAAATGTTTGAACATTGGCTGTATCTGGCAACTGAAAAAGAGAGTCAATTTTCAATTTTACCAAATTTTGACGGTATTTTACATAAGATATATCACCCTCATTGGTACCTCGAAAAAACTCATTTCCCCTAATTAGCTTATCGAAACTTATGCTGGTTTTTATGATTGGGGCTTTGAGGCCAACATCCCAAGATGGTTTCCCAAATTCTCTGTTACAACCTAAAACGAAAAATAAAAAAATAAAAAAAAGGCTTTTCCTCACACTTTCTAAAAATCGCCCTAAAGTAGAGAAACTTCAACAATTGAATGTTTAAGTTTTAAATTTTTATAACACTTTATGTTTCATAGCGAAACACTATATTTGCTTATCATTTTGACTAAATAGTCGATATTCGATTATGCCAAACAAAAAATTTTTCATCTCTTGGATTGTTTCTTCCATATACATGTATGGAATTTCATTTGTATGGCATGGCATTATTTTAAATGACTTAGCAAGGTTAACTTATCCTAAAAACCTATTTCTATTATTAGCAGCAATAGCTTACATGGGGTTTGGATTTGCTTTGGCAGTAGCCATCAACTATATTAACATCAACAAAACCAAAATATCTCGCGGATTAATTTTCGGGATTCCATTAGGTGTTTTTGTTTATTTAATTGCCTTTGTTTTTGGTATTTCTTTTAACAGCAGACCAAACATGATGCATGTAGCCATGGATTTAACTTGGCAGGTAATAGAGCAGGGAACAGGCGGTTTGGTTGCAGGCCTAGTTTTTAGATTGGTTCAAATACAAGAAAGAATTAACAAACAGCTCATTCAATAGCCGTATTTTTCTTGCCATCTTACATTCAAAAAGTTTCTTAATTCTTCTTCTCTTTTATTTTTTCCAGGTTCATAAAACTTATGGTCTTTAATTTCTGAAGGCAAATAATCTTGTTTCACAAAATTTCCCGGAAAATCGTGGGCATATTTATATTCTTCGCCATAGTTTAACTCTTTCATCAACTTGGTAGGAGCATTTCTTAAATGCAATGGCACGCTTAAATTTCCTGTTTCTTTTACAAAGCTTTTGGCTTTTTTTATTGCCATATAATTTGCGTTACTTTTTGGTGAAGTTGCTAAGTAAACTGTTGCTTGGCTTAAAATAATTTCACATTCTGGGTAACCAATCATTTGAACAGCCTGAAAAGCGTTTGTTGCCATTACCAAAGCGGTTGGATTGGCCAACCCAATATCTTCAGAGGCTGAAATTAGCAACCTTCGCGCAATAAACTTTGGGTCTTCACCTCCTTCAATCATTCGGGCTAACCAATAAACAGCTGCGTTTGGGTCGCTTCCTCGGATGGATTTGATAAAAGCCGAAATAACATCGTAATGTTGCTCGCCACCTTTATCATATCGGCTGATGTTTTTTTGTACAATCTCTAAAACTATTTCATTGTTGATGACAACATCTTTATCGCCTGCAGCTTCTACAATTATGTCTAATGCATTGTAAAGTTTTCTTGCATCGCCACCTGAAACCCTTAACAAAGCTCCGTTTTCTTGTAAATCAACTTTTTTGGTTTTTAGAATTTCATCTTTCTCTATAGCTTCATTTATTAAAAACACCAATTCATCTTTGGTAAGTTCTTCCAATACATATACTTGGCATCTTGATAGCAACGCAGAAATTACTTCAAATGATGGGTTTTCGGTTGTGGCGCCAATCAAAGTAACTACGCCTTGCTCTACAGCGCCCAGTAAACTATCTTGTTGAGATTTGCTAAATCGGTGAATTTCATCAATAAATAAGATTGGCCGTCCTTGGTTGAAAAAGGTTTGCTTTTTTGCTTTTTCTATAACTTCTCTAACATCTTTAACTCCAGATGAAATAGCACTAAGCGTGAAAAAAGATTGTTTTAAAGTATTGGCAATTACTTGTGCTAAAGAGGTTTTACCAACTCCAGGAGGTCCCCACAAAATCATACTAGGTACAAATCCATCATCAATAGCACGGCGTAAAAAAGAACCTTTGCCAACCAATTTGGTTTGGCCCACATAATCGTTTAAAGATTTAGGCCTCATTCTTTCTGCTAAAGGTAATTGCGTTTGCATGGCTTCAAAAATATGGGATTGCTACATTTGTGGGATATCAAATAAAAATAAAACCCATAAAATATGAACAAAGAAGTTGCTGAATTAGCTCCCCAAAGAATTTGGAAAAATTTTGAATTATTAAATCAAGTTCCTCGTCCATCTAAAAAGGAAGAACGCGTAATTCAATTTATGCTTGATTTTGGAAATAAATTGGGATTAGATACCACAAGAGATAAAGCCGGAAATGTTTTGATTAAAAAGCCTGCCACTGTTGGTATGGAAAACAGAAAAACAGTTGTTTTACAGAGCCATTTAGATATGGTACACCAAAAAAACTCTGATACTGTTTTTGATTTTGACCAAGACCCAATTCGTTCTTTAATTGATGGCGAATGGGTTACAGCTGATGGTACTACACTAGGTGCTGATAATGGAATGGCAGTAGCAGCAAGCATGGCTATTTTAGAGTCGACAGATATTCCTCACCCTGCCTTAGAAGCACTTTTTACCATTGATGAAGAAACAGGAATGACAGGCGCATTTTCTTTGCAGCCAGGCTGGTTAAAAGGAGAAATTTTGCTGAACATGGATTATGAGGATGAAGGCGAATTGTGTATTGGTTGTGCTGGAGGAATTGATACCAATGTAACCATGCCAATTTCTAGAACTAATCTCGATACAAATTACGTTGGTTTAATGTTTAGTTTAACTGGATTAAAGGGAGGTCATTCGGGTGTAGAAATTCATTTACAAAGAGGTAATTCAAACAAAATTTTATTTAGATTAACCAACGAAATCTCAAATAAATTCGGATTTAAAGTTTCAGATTATGATGGCGGTAGTTTGAGAAACGCAATACCTAGAGAAGGTTTTTTAACAGGGGCTGTTTCTGCTAATAAATTAGCTGATGTTAAAGAATTTGTGAAAGAATTCACCGAAACAATCCAAAACGAGTATAAAACAACAGACCCTAATTTGAAATTAGTTTTAACTGAAGTAAAAACTCCAAATACAGTTTTAGATGCTGATTCTCAATTTAGGTTAACCAAAGCAATTTGTGCTTTCCCAAATGGAGTTTACAAATGGAGTAACGATTTCGAAAACTTGGTGGAAACTTCAACCAATATAGCTAGGGTAAAAATAAAAGAAAGTGATGTAACCATTCAGTGTCTTACAAGAAGTTCGTTAGAGTCTGGCAAAGATGATTTGGCAAATTCAATTGGTGCTTTATTTGAATTGGCAGGAGCAAACGTGGATCATTCAGGTTCTTACCCAGGTTGGAATCCGAATCCACAATCGGAGATTTTAGAGTTGGGTAAAAACAAATATGCTGAGTTGTTTGGCAAAGTTCCCGAAGTAAAAGCAATTCATGCAGGGCTTGAATGTGGAATTATTATGAGCTCTCAAACTCAGTTAGATGCAGTTTCTTTCGGTCCAACTATTAGAAACCCACACTCGCCAGATGAAATGGTAAATATTAAGACAGTTGAAAAATTTTGGACATATCTTCTTGCAATGTTGGCAGGAACTCCCGAAAAATAATTTTTGATAGTTTTTTAATCCTTAGAAATCCACTCGAATTTTCGGGGGGATTTTTTTATGCAGTTTCCTTTTGGTATTGAGTTTGGTATTGGTTTAAAACTTCAACAAGTTCTTCTCTTTCTTTTACCAAAAAGCTCCAAGTAGTTTTATGTTTAAATTCAGCAAAATAGCTTTTAATCAAAAGGTTAGCTCTATAGCCAACTCTCGAATAATAAAGTAAAAATCTTAAAAATGGGTAAACACAAAGTGTAATTAAAAAACTGTTTATCCATGCTTTACTAACAAACCCTAAAATCAAGAAAGTTAGCATACTCCAAACCAAATAAAATACGGCACCTACACCAAATATTAATGTCCCTCTAAACGGACTTTCAAAAATCATATCATCTCTTTCTTCAACCCTAAGTTTGGCTCTAATTTTATTTTGGTAAATAAATTTGGTTAATTGATAAGGAAGCATGAAATAGAAAACTCCTAATAGGAAAAAAGGAAATCCAAGTAAAAGAAACAAAACCCTAAAAAGGGAAGGCTTATCTCTTCCAGACCTTTCAACTGAATCATTTGAAACTTTTAATTCATCTAATTTTTCAAAATAGTAATTGATTCTTGCGCTAATGGTTTTAAACTCTTGTGGTTTTTTATTTTCAAAATAAGTTGCAGCTCTCGCGATACTTTGTTTAAATTCAAAATTTGAAAGTCTGTTGTTTGGCGATAAATCCTTTTCGTTTCTGTAAAAATTGGCAAAAAGGCGGTTCACTTTTTTTACCAAACTTTCGTTTTTAAAATTTTCAATATGAATAATACAATCTTCTAATGCTTTTTGAATTTGTGAGGTTTTTTCTCTGTAAACCTCACCAATTTCTGTTTTTTCCTCTGTAGATGAAAACTCAATAGGTTTGCCAATTTTTAAAACTACTTTGCTTTGAAATTCATGAGGATTGGTGTAGCTTAAACCAATTGGTATTATTGGTACTTCGATATTTTTTTGTAGTTTTTCAAAACCCATTTTAATTCGAATTGCACCAGTTTTTAAATCTCTAATTTTCGAGATGGTTTCACTAGTAGCTTCAGGAAAAAGCAAAATTGAGTTTCCATTGCCTAAACTAGTGTAGCAATCTTTAAACATGTCTTCATTGCTAGTTTTTTGATCTTTATTTTTCCAAGGCCTGTAAACAGGAATCATGTTAAATTGATTCTGGAAAATTGATTTTTGTAACCCTTTTCCAAAAAATTCAGCAGCAGCTAAAAAAAACAATTTCTCTTTTAACGAAACAGCAATTAATATTGGATCTATTGCGGCACTTGGATGATTAGCAACATAAATTACAGGCCCTTTATCAGGAATGTTTTCTAAGCCAAAAACCTCTACACTTCTAAAATAAATTTTTAAGAAAATCCTAATTAAAGGTTTTAATAAACTATACAACATTAATTTGCAAGTAATTTTATTAAACCAAAGAAAAGATTAATTTTAATTATTTGGGGTAAGCAATCCTGATGTGGTAGATGTTTTGCAACATTTTTTTGAAAAGCTGTTTAATCTTACTCAGTTCTTTAAATGTAATATCTGCATTAATAAATTGATTTTCTGCTGCTTGGTTATTGATGATATTTTCTACCAAATTGTTGATGGTTTCTTCATCGTATTTAGGCAAACTTCTAGAAGCGGCTTCAACGCTGTCTGCCATCATTAAAATTGCAGTTTCTTTTGAAAATGGCAGAGGACCCGGATAAGTAAAGTCTTTCTTGTTTATTTTCTCTTCACCAATATCATTTTTTAAGGTATTGTAGAAATAGCGAGTCAAAGAAGTGCCATGATGTGTTCTGATAAAGTCTATGAGAATTTCTGGCAAGTTTTGTTTTTTTGCCATTTCAACACCATCGATAACATGATTGATAATGATTTTGGCGCTTTCTTTCGGACTCAATTCATCATGAGGATTTTGTCCTGAAATTTGATTTTCGATAAAAAACTGAGGGTTTTTACTTTTTCCGATATCGTGGTACAAAGCACCAACTCTAATTAACATTGAATCTCCGCCAACATTATCACAAGCAGCTTCTGCTAAATTTGCTACTTGAAGCGAATGCTGAAATGTTCCCGGTGCCTGTGTCGCCAATCCTTTTAACAACGGATGATTGGTGTCTGAAAGTTCCATCAAAGTGATGTCAGAAAGAAATCCAAAAGCCTTTTCGAATAAAAATATCAAGGGATAAACCAACATTACCAAAATGGCACTACCTGCATACCAAGCAATGTTCATGTATTCTATTTTTTGCCAATCGCCTTCTTGAATAATAGCAAAACCCAAATAGCTTAATGAGTAAACGCCAAATATTACAAATGAAGCACTCAGTAACTGAGAGCGTTTTCTAATACTTACCAAATAAAGCACCACTAAGGTTCCTGTAATGAGTTGAATAAAAACAAACTCAAAACTGTTTGGCGCAAAAAATCCAATTAATATGATGGCAAGGGTATAGGTAAAGGTGGCTAATCTTTCGTCGAAAAACGCTCTAATTAAAATTGGTAAAATACAGAAAGGCAATACGTTAATGTTTATTTGAGGAAAATAAAAACTAATTGCTGCCATGTAAACTGTAAGGGTAAATACCAAGAAAATAAAACCTAATCGGTTATTTACATTAATTACATCTTTTCGGAAAATAGTTATGAAAATAAGCAATACAATAACCACCAAACCAACCAAAAAAACTTCGCCTAACCTCACTAAATAAACCTGCTCAATTCCAACTTTTTTGCCTTCATATTCGCGCCGAAGTGATTCAAGCTTTTGAAATAATTCATCTGTTACAACTTGGCCACGATCAATAATTTTTTCGTTTTTTAATACTACTCCTCGAGTTTCAGAAACCTGCTCTTTGGCTTGAGCAATAAGGTTTTCTGTAAATGATTTGTCATAATTTAAATTAGGTTCTAAACAATTATCAATAATAGAAATTACAAATTCGTTGTTTACCTGCAGATTAGTTTTTAATAAGTTTAAAGCTTCAATATGAGCTTGTTGTAGGTTGTTTAATTCACTTAAGGTTACTTTTTTTGCTGTGTTTTCGTCAATTAAATTGAATTCAAAGGTTTCTTCTTTTCCTTGAAATATTTCATCTTGGGCATAAATTCCTTTTTCATAAATTTTGGTTAAAACACCAATACCTGTTTTAAAATTTAAATTTTTAATTGTGTCCTTATTTAGTCCTAGCGAAAAGGTTTTATTGTTAAAATAACTTTTTGACTTTTTCGCAATTTCATCGTTCCATTTTTCAGAAAATAAAACTTCAAACTGATTTAAATTTTTTTCTTTAATCTCAGGTTTTACTCTATAATAAACAGATACACTTTTTTCTGCTTTTTGAAGGTCTTCTTGTAATTCTAATTCGGCCTTAAAAATTGGAAAATCGAAAGGAGCAATTAGGTTATCGTGCAACCAAGGTTTAGCCTTTTGAAACTCATATTTAAATTTTACTTCACTTGGAAAAATAAAAACAATAGCCGCAATACTAATAATAGCTACAATTCCTCTTAAAATAAGTTGGTAATTGTGCCTAATTTTTTCTAATAAATCTCTCATGATTACAATTGCAAATTAAACATTTTGATTGGTCTTGAGCCTTAAAAAGGGAAGCTAAAACTGTTTATTTATAGCTACATTTGCCCCCGCAATTCCAAAAAACAAAAACTATTATGAAAGAAGTTTATTTCGTATCAGCAGTTAGAACTCCAATGGGAAGTTTTAATGGTTCATTGTCAACTATACCTGCAACAAAGTTGGGTGCTACAGCAATTAAATCGGCGTTGAATAAAATAAATTTAAATCCTAAACATGTTCAGGAAGTAATTATGGGGAATGTTTTGCAAGCAGGCGAAGGTCAAGCACCTGCAAGACAAGCTTCTATTTTTGCAGGCATTAGCGATAATGTTCCATGTACCACAGTAAATAAAGTTTGTGCTTCGGGTATGAAAGCAATTTCTATGGCGGCTCAATCTATTTTGGCAGGCGATAACGATGTTGTTGTAGCTGGCGGAATGGAAAATATGAGTGCTGTGCCTCACTATCTTCCTAACTCTAGAAATGGCCAAAAATTAGGCAACATAACCATGTTAGATGGATTAGTAAATGACGGTTTAACAGATTTTTACAACAATTACCACATGGGAAATGCTGCAGAACTTTGTGCTAAAGAGTGTAATATTACAAGAGAAGACCAAGATGAATTTGCTATTGAATCTTACAAAAGATCTGCGAAAGCTTGGGAAAATGGTTGGTTTAACAACGAAGTAATTCCTGTTGAAATTCCTCAACGCAAAGGCGATCCAATAGTATTTGACCATGATGAAGAATACAAAGCAGTTAGGTTTGATAAAATCCCAACCTTGCGTCCTGTATTTCAAAAAGAAGGAAGCGTAACCGCGGCAAATGCCTCTACCATTAATGATGGTGCCTCAGCTGTAATATTAATGAGTGGTGAAAAAGTAAAAGAATTAGGCTTAACTCCAATTGCCAAAATTAGGAGTTATGCTGATGCTGCTCAAAAACCTGAATGGTTTACCACTGCACCAAGCAAAGCATTACCTAGAGCATTAGAAAAAGCAGGTCTTTCATACGCTGATGTAGATTTTTATGAAATTAACGAAGCTTTTTCAGTTGTAGCAATCGCCAACAATCAAGAAATGGGATTAGATCCTGCCAAGGTAAATGTACATGGTGGTGCTGTTTCTTTAGGTCATCCACTAGGCTCATCAGGCAGTAGAATAATTGTTTCGTTAATTAACGTGTTGAAACAACATGGCGGTAAAATTGGTGCTGCAGCAATTTGCAATGGTGGAGGTGGAGCTTCTGCTATGGTAATTGAGTTGGTTTAAAGTAAATACAACTTATCAATTTTGCTGTTAACAGATTTTCGTTAAAAACAATAAAAATAAAAGGCTAAGCCAAAAAGGTTTAGCCTTTTATTTGTTCAACTTTCAGAATATATTGAAATACGGCTTTTGCAACTTAAGTATTGTACCATGTAGGTTAGAACCTAACGACCGCGCTGAAATGACAACGCAAGTTCTTTTTGGCGATAGCTATAAGGTTATTGAAGAAAGAGCCAAATGGGTTAGAATCAGAAATTCGTTCGATAAGTACGAAGGTTGGATTGATAGAAAACAATTTTTCGAAATTTCTGAAAATGTTTACAAAGACATTGAAAAAACAGGCCATCAAAATCTAGTTCTAGATTTAGCTGCAGTTGTAAAAGTTAATGAGAGTCAACTTCAAAGCATTTTAATTGGCTCTAGTTTACCCAACATTAATGAAGAAAATAAATTCGAAATTGAAAGTTTAACCTTCCATTTTGATGGAAGTTTTATTAACGTTTCTGAAAAACAATCAAAATCAAAACTTATTGAAAACTCATTTATGTACTTAAATGCTCCTTACTTATGGGGAGGCAAAACGCCATTTGGTATAGATTGCTCAGGATTTACCCAGATGGTTTATAAATTAAATGGCTACAAATTACCAAGAGATGCTTACCAACAAGCAGAAATAGGAACAACATTATCGTTTGTAGAAGAAGCAGAAGCTGGAGATTTGGCCTTTTTCGATAACGAAGAAGGCAGTATTACCCATGTTGGAATGTTGTTAGACGATGGTAAAATTATTCATGCTTCGGGCAAAGTTAGAATTGATCCAATTGATCATCATGGAATTTACAATATCGAAAACAAAACATATTCTCATAAATTGCGGTTAATTAAGAAAGTAATAAAGTGAAAACAAAAATAACCGCGGTAATAGGGGCAAGCCCAAATGAAAATCGCTATTCCTACAGGGCAGTTCAAATGCTAAAATCTAGAGGCCATGAGGTTTTGCCTTTGGGAAACAGAAAGGGCGAAATCGGAAATCAAGAAATTGTTACAGATTGGCCGAAATTGGTTGAAAATTTAGATACTGTTACACTTTATGTTGGGCCACAGCACCAACCACCTTTGTATGACTACATTTTCGAATTGAAACCTAAAAGAATCATATTTAATCCAGGTACAGAAAACAACGAGCTAGTAGAACTAGCTCGCGAAAAAGGCATAGAAACAGAGTATGCTTGCACTTTGGTTATGTTGAGCATAGGTAACTATTAGACCTAAATTTTTTCTAGAGCAACGGCATTAATACAATACCTTAATCCGCTAGGAGGTGGGCCGTCTTCAAAAACATGGCCTAAATGAGAATCACAAGAATTGCATAATGCCTCAACCCTTATCATTCCGAAGCTTACATCTTTGTGGTAAGCCACAGCATTTTCTTCAATGGGTTGGGTAAAAGATGGCCAACCAGTACCGCTTTCAAATTTGGTGGTTGCATCAAATAAGGGAGTTTTACAACAAACACAAGCATATTTTCCTGGTTCGAACAAGCTACACATCTCAGAGCTATGAGGTCTTTCAGTGCCTTTTAGTCTAGTTACTTTAAATTGCTCCATACTCAACACTTTTTGCCACTCTTCATTAGATTTTTCAACCCTTTTTGGTGGAATTAAATTTCCTTTTGTAGCGTAATGTATGATACTATTCCAGTTTAGCATTTGATTTTTTTTAATGAAACAGATTTTAGGTAAACAAGTTTAATTGGTTTTGGATTTCGGCACCCTCTAATTTTAGGAGATATTTTTTAGCCGAAACACCACCTGCATATCCAACTAAACTTCCATCTGAACCAATTACCCTATGGCAAGGCACAATAATTGAAACTGCATTTGCGCCATTTGCAGAAGCAACGGCCCTTATTGCTTTTTCGTTACCCAAATTTTGCGATAATTTTAAATATGAAATTGTTTTTCCAAAGTTGATTTCTAATAATTGATTCCATACAGATTTTTGAAAATTTGTTCCGATTAATTTCAAAGGCAGATCAAACTCTTCTCTTTTATTGGAAAAATATTCGTCCAGTTGCTTTTTAGTTTCTGATAAAACTTCATTTTCACCCTCTACCATATTTGCATTCAAAGCTGAGCAAATTCTTGAATCGATAGATTTTCTCATTTTTCGGAACTTCCAATCGCATAAAACTAAATTTTCTTCATATGAACCTAGAAGTAAATCTTCAATGGGAGAGGAGTAATTAGTCGTTATTATTGAATTCAAATCAATCGTTTTCAATTTTTATAAACTACTCCATCTTTCATAACAAAAGAAATATTCTCCAAAACTTCAATTTTCTGTAAAGGGTTTCCTTCAACAGCAACAATATCGGCTAATTTGCCTTGTTCTAGGGAACCAACTTTACCAAAATCACCCATAACTTTGGCTGGAATTGAAGTGGCAGATTTAATGGCCTCCATAGGTTTCATGCCTGCTTCAACCATGTAACCAAATTCTCGAGAATTTTCTCCATGTGGAAAAACGCCTGCATCTGTTCCAAACATAATATTTACTCCTTTTTTGTATGCTTTGGCAAAAGTTTTTTCAATTTGAGGTCCAATTTCTTTGGCTTTTGGTGTTACAATTTCAGGGTAATATCCATCAATTTCAGCTTTTTCAGCAACATGCTGTCCTGCAGTTAATGTTGGAACATACCAAGTTCCTTTTTCAATCATCAAATCCATAATTTCCTCTGTCATAAAACTGCCATGTTCAATGGTATTAATGCCTGCTAAAACAGCTCTTTTCATTCCTTCTGCGCCATGAGCATGAGCGGCAGTCACAAATCCGTATTCTTTGGAGGTTTTTACAATGGCTTCTAATTCATCCATTTGAAATTGCGGACCAGAACCATCTTTTGCCAAGCTTAAAACCCCCGCGGTGGCTGTTATCTTTATGCAATCAGCTCCATTTTTATATTGTTGTCTCACAGCTTTTGTTGCTTCATCAGGGCCATTTACTACACCATCTATTGGTCCGGGATCACCTGCGAGTTTTTTGTTATAACCATTGGTTGGGTCGGCATGACCACCAGTTGTAGCAATGGCTTTTCCTGCAGTGTAAATTCTTGGTCCAATAACTTTTCCTTCGTTAATGGCCTTTCTAAGAGAAATATTTACCCCTGAACCTCCTAAGTCTCTAACAGTGGTAAATCCTGCCATGAGGGTAGTTCTTGCATAAACTGCGGCATCATAGGCAACATCAGCATCGTTATTGGTAAACCGATTAATGTATTTGCCAGGTCCGCCTTCTGTTTCAATATGTACATGCATGTCCCAAAGACCCGGCAAAACAGTTTTGTCTTTTAAATCGATAACATTATCAAACTCTTTTGGTAAAATGTAACCTTCTTGGATTGTCAAAATTATATTGCCTTCTACAACAATTGTCATTTCAGGTTTAGGTTCATTGGCAATTCCATCTATTAAACTTCCGCAATAAATTAGGGTTTGCTGCGAAAAACTCATCAAATTAAATAGGAGAAAGGCAAAAGTGGCAATCCAATATTTTAACATAGGGTAGGGATTAAGGAAATCGAAATTAAATAAAAAAAGCCATTATGAAATTCACAATGGCTTTGAGGTAGACTGAAATAAAAACCGCTTATTACAACAGCCCAGTTATTTTATCGCTTGTAGGATTTGTCATGCTTCTGTATCGAGCAATCAACTTACCATTTTCATCAATCAAAAACTTTTCGAAATTCCATTTAATATCGCCTGTAAACGATTCGTTTTCAAGTTCGGTTAAGTATTTAAATAAGGGATGAATATCATCTCCTTTTACTGAAACCTTGCTAGCCATGGTGAATTCAACACCATAATTTTTTTGACAAAATGATTTAATGTCAGAATCACTTCCAGGTTCTTGCCCTCCAAAGTTGTTGGCTGGGAAACCAATAATTTCTAATTTGCCATTGTACTCTTTGTAAAGAGCTTGTAAATCTTCATATTGTGGTGTAAATCCGCATTCTGACGCAGTATTTACAATCAATAGTTTTTTGCCTTTGAATTTGCTTAATTCTAGTTTTTCTCCATTAATATCATTTACGGTAAAATCATAAACTGAAGATTGAGCTGTGGCTGTCATAATTAAAAAGCTTGAAATAAATAATAATACAATATTTTTCATGGATTGAATTTTAGCACTAAACAACAGATTTGCTAGAATTGTTGAGCAACTTGTAAAAATAGTAAATCAGCCAAGCAATCAAAAGAAGCCAAGGTGTGCCATGCATTATTAAATCAAACCAATCCATAGGCTGCATGCCAACCGCTCCGCCTAAAACCCATTTTAATTTACCCCAAACATGTGGTTCTGGAAAAAATGGAGCTAAACCTATTGTAAAGGCCGCTGCAAAAATTATTTTCGGATTTTCAAATAGCTTTTTCATCAATATACTTTTTCATCTATATTCAACCAAACGCCCCAAACCTTATCGTAAGCGTGTACATGTTTAACCTGCTTTGTTTTTTGAAAAACGGGTTTGCTGGCATTTGCCCACTCAAAAATTCCACCATACAAATTGTAAACTTGATTAAAACCTTCGTTTAATAATTTTTGGGTAATTTTTTCGCTTCTGTAACCTACAGAACAATAAACTAAGGTTGGTTTTTGTTTATCTAAATTTTCTAATCTATCAAGGTTAAAATCCTCATAACCAACCCAAATAGCATTTTTTAGATGACTAACTTCAAATTCTTCTTTTTCTCTAGCATCAAGCAATTGGAATGCAGATAAATCTTCTATTTCGTAAACATCTTTAAATGGTACTTCGGTTGATAACAATGTACCCAACATAAACGAGTAGGATTTGCTCTTTATGGTTTGAGAAAAGCCTTGAAATGAAAATAATAGAACACAGAGAAATATTATGGTTTTATTGTTCATTAAGGCTCCAGTTGTAATCTAAATATTTTATTGAGGCTTTGTTTTCTGCTTTTGTTTCAGAATACAAATTAATAAAATCAATAAGGCTTGTTTGGTGTGTAAAGTCACCTTTATACCACATAAATATCTTCGATAGTTCTAGCTCGTTAGCTGAAATTTTATTCTTTTCAGGATTATTGATAAACTTTTTGGCCTGCTCAGTTAATTGGGTTTGAAGTTTTTGAGGAACATAAGCTTCATTTCTTAAGGAGGGACAAGACATGGCAGAACAAACCAAGGCAAAATGAATTTTTGGCTCATTAAAATGCTCTCTAATAATGCCATGTTCAAGGTTATTCAAATCGTAAATTTGGTTCTCAATTTTTATAAATTTTATATCCCAACTTGAATTAATAAAAGGAATTGCCCCTGCGATATCTCTAATACTTTTAGATGGATAATTTCTTATGATAAGCCTTACAGTAAAAGCATTGTAAGCGTTTATCCAATAAGTAAGTTGCTCATTTGTTTCCCAATTTTTATCGTTTGGATGATTATCTGAAACCAAACTCAAATATTTATTTAATAGCAAACTATCGGCAATAAATCCTCTGTAATTTACCAAGCCTTTATCATCAACATGGTTATTAAGCAGGTTATTCCAAATTGAATGATCAATGGGTTTCGATTCAGATTCAATTTTATCTATAGCGAAACATGATGATAACGAAATGGTCAAACAAAAAATAAAAATCAAATTTTTCATAAAATTCATAAAACGAAAATAGCGCCGTAATTATTGATTGTTGGTCATTTAGATTGCCAATATTTAAGAAACAAACACAAATTTTATTTTAAGGTTTTTCATTTCTAGAATTATCCTTCTCAATTAAAATTTGAAAATTACTTTTGACGCGTGAAATTGCAAGGAAAAACCATTTGGATTACAGGAGCATCTTCAGGCATTGGCGAAGCTTTGGCCATTGAATTGTCTAAAAAACAGAATAACCTTATCCTTTCGGCAAGAAGAAAAGAGGCTTTAGAAAATGTAAAAAGTCAATTGCCTCATCCTGAAAAAGCAGCCATTGTAGTTTTAGATCTTACCGATTCTGAAAGTTTCAACCAAAAGTATCAAGAGGCAAAATCTTTTTTTGGAGATATTGATGTTTTGGTAAATAATGGAGGAATAAGCCAAAGGGCTTGGAGTCACGAAGCGCCTTTAAGTGTTGATAGACAAGTATTGGAGGTTAACTTTTTTGGTGCTGTTGGTTTAACCAAAATGGTTTTGCCTGATATGCTTAAAAACAAAAGAGGTCAACTAATCGTAATTAGTTCGGTGGTTGGAAAATATGGTTTTCCAATGAGAACAGCTTACAGCGCATCAAAACATGCATTGCATGGTTGGTACGAAAGTTTACGTTTAGAGCATGCAAAAAATGGAATTGAAGTAACCTTAGTGATGCCTGGTAGAATTAAAACTAACATTTCATTAAATGCCATTGATAAAGATGGCAACAAACACGGAAAGTTAGACAAAGGTCAAGCAGAAGGAATACCTGCGGATGTATGTGCTAGAAAAATAATATCGGCTACAGAAAATAAAAAAAGAGAAGTATTTATTGGCTTTAAAGAGGCTTTGTTGGCGCACATAAAAAGAGTTTCGCCAGCTTTGTTTCATTTTATTGCAAGCCGAGTAAATCCAACATAAAATGGAAAAAATAATTAGTGGAATTCAACAAATGGGTATTGGAATTCCAAATGTTCACGAAGCGTTTGATTTTTATAGAAGAGCCTTTGGCGTTGATGTAAAAGTATTTGAAGAAGCTGCTGAAGCAGGTTTAATGTTGCCTTACACTGGCAATCAACCACAAAGTAGACATGCAATTTTGGCCATGAACCTTCAAGGTGGAGGTGGTTTTGAAATTTGGCAATACGTTGGCAGAACTCCTCAACCTCCAAAGTTTAATGTAAAACTTGGCGATTTAGGAATTTACATCTGTAAGATAAAAAGCCCAGATGTTGCCAAAGCTTTTAAAGATTTTAAAGCCAAAGGCTTGAATGTAATTTCTGACTTAGAAACTGCACCAAATGGCAAACCTCATTTTTACATGAAAGACCCTTACAACAATATTTTTGAAATTGTTGAAGGTTATGGATGGTTTAAAAACGAAAATAAAAATACAGGTAGTGTTTTTGGTGCTGTTATCGGTGTTACTGACATCAAAAAATCGATGGTGTTTTACAAAAACATTTTAGGTTACGATACTATTGTTTATGAAAACGAAGGAACCTACGAAGACTTTAGAAGTTTACCAAATGGCGATAAAACTTTTAAAAGGGTTTTGTTGCGACATCAAAAAGATAGGGTAGGAGCTTTCTCAAAATTATTGGGTCCTAGTCAAATTGAATTGGTGCAGGTAGTTAATGATACTCCAAATCAAATTTTTAAAGATCGTTTTTGGGGAGATTTAGGCTTTATCCATTTGTGTTTTGATGTAGCCCGAATGAATGTTTTGCAAAAAGATTGCGAAGCTGCAGGTCATCCATTTACGGTTGATAGTGGCAATAGCTTTGACATGGGCGAGGCTGCAGGTCATTTTAGTTATATCGAGGACCCAGATGGAACTTTAATCGAATTTGTAGAAACCCACAAAGTGCCAATTATGAAAAAGTTGGGTTGGTATTTAAACCTTAAAAAGCGAAACCCAGAAAAATCATTACCAACTTGGATGCTTTGGGCTATGGGAATGAATAAGGTTAAAGATTAGGTTTTAGCTATTATTTGCTAGCCAATCTTCCTTTCTTAATCTGTAGAAATTACAAAGTGTACCTTCAAAGGTAAATTGCTCAGTAAATTTTAAACCAATTTTTTGCAATACTCTGCATGATGCTAGGTTTTCAACATCGGCTGCACCGCATATTTCAGGTAATTTCAAAGTTTCAAAACCAAGTTTTAAACTAGCTAAAGCTGTTTCGGTAGCAATTCCTTTTCCCCAATGTTGAGGTTTAAATCGGTAGCCGATATCATAATAATTAAAAGATCTAATTTTTTCTTCTAATTTGAGGCCGCTCCATCCAACAAGTTCATTGGTTTTTTTATCTAAAACCAGCATTCTGCCTATTTTATTTTTTTGGTATTGAGCCTTTACACCTTTAATAACCTCATGCATTTGGTTGATATCGGTCAACGGTTGTTTCCCTAAATAGGTATGTACTTCAGGTATATGTTCCATTTCGAAAAGGGCAGAAGCATCTTCAGTTTCAAAATGGCGCAAAAAAAAGCGCTCAGTTTCAATTTTTGTGATCATGATTGGTTTTGGTTGGTATGATAAAATTATCCCATAAAATTTAAAACCAAACTAATAGTATGAAGTTTTAAAGATTGAATTGCAAGGTTTTTATTGATATTAACCAAACCCATTGAATATTTTAATTCGGGTAAGAAGTTAAAGTGTTTTGTTGGTTGATTCCAGCCAATTCCTAAATCGAATGCTAAATTGGTTTTTGTATCAAAAGAAGATGATAGTTGGTTACTTGTGAGAGGAATCATAACATTTGGCCCAACAAAAAAATATTGAAAGCCAACACTTTTTTCTTTGTTGAACCTAGCATGAAACATTGTATTAATTGTTATTGGAGCAATCTCATACTTTTGTAATAAAACATCAGCTTTATAAAAGTTTAAAGCGCCGCCATTAAATGATAATTCGGCTTTGGGAACTATAACCAAAATAGGGCTAACCCTCTAGTTTTCAGAAACCCCCAAAGCATAGCCTAAGTTATTTTCAACTTTGGTGTTAGCAGGTAATTTGTTGTTGTAGAGAAGGTTAGGGTAATTAATGCCTAAATGAAATCCATATTGGTTTTTTGAGGGCTTTGATAATATTTCATCTTGAGCTAAGATTGAAATTGGAAAAAACAAAATGAGCAAATAAGAAACTACAATTTTCATAATCATTAAGGTTTAGGGTTAAAGTAGTTTTTGCTCAAATGTTTTTTGTGTAGAACGAGAAACTTGCAATTAAATTTCTTAAGGTCAATTTATTTAAGAAATAATTGTTTGCAGATTAAGAGGTGATGTTAAACTGGTTGGTGATGTTTTTTCTTAGTTCAGCAATTATGTTGAATTTTTCAAGGTTTTTGGCTTCGAATTTTTTAGCAGAAAAAATTTCTTTGTTTAGCTTATATCGCTCATTTAACAAAGTAGCCCACCAACTTGAAATATAGAGAAGTATTAAGCTTCCAAAGGCCCATGCGATGCCAATAAATAACCAAGCAATTGAAAATACAATCAAAGCCAGAATATGATAAATGGCTAATAAAAAGCCCATTTTTATGGATAACTTAAACTCATCTTTTTTAATTTTTTTCTGAACTGATTTTTCAATAAAATTTTTGATGGGTTTGTTGATGATGAATCCTAGTAGATAAATTGGTAAAGCCAAGTAGCTCAATAGATTAATACTTTTAAATTGAAGTACCGAATAAATGCCATTATCAGTAAGATTATTCTGATTTAATAATTCGCCATATTTATTGATATTGGCTTTTACTTTCTCAAATTCAACTAGGTTTTCAGTTTCTAGCTTGGCAATAGATTTCGCTAAACTTTGTTCTGCTTTAAGTCTAGTGTTTTCATTTCTTCTCCATAAAAGAGGAGAGTAATTTAATCCGCTTCTGTAAATCTGGAAAAGTATTTCGGTTTCTTTTTCTAAATGTTTCGGAATTTCAATCAATTGATTTTTAATACCAATGGCAATATCTTGGGTAAGCTTGTTTATGGCTTTTGCCTCGTTTTCGAGGTATAACTCTTTATAGTCCATTATTCTAATGGAGTTATCAAAACCTACCATAAATTCAGTTCTAAATTGGGTATGGTAAGCGTAGTTTACCGCAAGAGGTAAAATATAGGGATCAATTTCCCAATTGTTTTTTGTCATTACACCAAAAGCCATTCTTGCTGCGCCTTTCTTCAAAGGTCTTAGCCTTTTTTCAGGAACACAATCTCCTTCAGGAAAAATCATGGTTATTTTATTCTCTTCAAGAATTTCATAAACTTTTCTGAAGGTTTGCTCATTGTTTTCTTTTAGGTTGCCAAGTCCGTCTCTTCCTCTGTAAATTGGAATTTGATGCAAAGCATTAAGAAAATACCTTTTGATAGGCGAGTTAAAAATATCTCCTCTTACCAAAAAATTTACTTCTCTTTTTAGTTGGGCTGCAACCACAATTGGGTCTAAAAATGCATTACAATGGTTAGATGCAAGAATATATGCTTTTTTAAATTTAACAACCTCGGTATTGTGGTAAAAGGCTCTTTTAAAAAGCCCTCTGTAAACAAGAAAAAGTAAAACCCAAACGTATCTGTAAAGCACTAAATTTTTGATGCAAATTTAAACAGCAAAAAAATCTAAATTTCTAAACCACAATTTTATTTTTGCTATGATGAGTGAACTAAAAAAATTTGCCAAATTTATTCTGTGCCAAACCGATGGATTATCAATAAAAACAGGAATCAGCAGGCATCTTCCACTTCAAAAAAAAGTTGTTAACTAATGAATTTTGAAACCTATAAAAAGTGGCAAACTGAAAATCAATTTTGGTCATCAACCAATACCCGGTTTACACCTTTTAGCGAGTTTAAGAAAAAGGTAGAAAGCTATACAGACATTGCTGAAGTTTCCTCTTTGGGGAAATCTGAAAAAGGCAAAAATATTTATCAACTTACTCTTGGAGAAGGCCCAAAAAGAGTAATTATTTGGTCTCAAATGCATGGCAATGAAACCACAGGAACATTAGCCATTTTCGATGTTTTAGACTATTTAAAATCTAATAAAAATTCACAAACCGAAATTTTCGAAAACTTTACAATTGCCATTGTTTGTATGGTTAATCCAGATGGAGCAGAAATTTTTGAAAGAAGAAATAGTTTGGGTATTGATTTAAACAGAGATGCTGTTGCTCAACAAGCAGTTGAAACGAAGCTTTTGATGAAAGCAATCAATAATTTTAAGCCAGATATTGCTTTCAATCTACACGATCAAAGAACCTTATTTTCGGTTGGGAAAGATATAAACCCTGCAACTATTTCGTTTTTAATTCCCTCATTCAACCAAGAAAAAACCATTAACGAAACAAGAAGAGCAGGAATGTCTTTGGTGGCTTCAGTTTGGCGTTCATTCCCAAATGAATATCAACAAAATACAGGAAGGTACACAGATGACTTTTACCCAACTGCCTTTGGTGATAACATTCAAAAAAAAGGAATTAATTGCGTTTTGATAGAGGCTGGGGCAGCTTTTCAAGACCCGAAAAGAAATGAAGCAAGGCTTTTAGTAGGTTTTAGTTTATTGAACTTTTTTAGGTTTCTTAAAGAAGAAGTCCATCATGATTACGTGGAGTATTTTCAAATTCCCCAAAACGAACAAAAGCTAAGAGATATAATTGTAAAAGGCATAAAGCTTAAAAATAAGCGTAAACCAGTTTTGGTAGATGTTGCTTTCAAATTAGAAGAAACCACAGAAAAAGGAAAATTTAAAAGAACCCTTTTGGTGGAAGATATTGGTGATTTATCGCAATTTAGAGCTTACCAAGAAGTAAATGGAAATGGTCTAGAGTTTTCTTCAAACGATATTTTTATTGGCAAAAAGCTAACCTTTCATGAGTTTCAACACATTTTTTGGGAAGGTGTAATTATATAACAACAAAACCCATAGCTCCAGTTGGAGTTTCTTCCGACATTTTTATATTTTCTACCTCGGCCAATTCAGGTCCTTTTTTGCACCAATTCACAAAATTGAAAAGCTTTTCTAAATCACCTTCAGCTTCAATGTAAACAGAACCATCTTCCATGTTTTTGCAAAAACCTCTTAAGCCAAGAGCCAAAGCTTTTTGTTGGGCAGACTTTCTAAACCAAACACCTTGAACTTTTCCGTAAACTTTGATGATGAATTTTTTCTCCATAATTTAATCGATAACGCCTGAGCCAATTAACTCATTACCTTCATACCAAGCCGCAAATTGGCCTTTGGCAATGCCTCTTTGGTAGTTTTTAAAAATAATATACAAGCCTTCAGTTTTCATAAAGAGTTTGGCTTCTTCTAAGGGTTGCCTGTACCTAATTCTACAAAGCAAATTTTTTGTTTCGTCAGGTTTTAAAGCCAAATCAGGGCGAATCCAATGAATTTCATTGTTGGCTATAAAAAGTCCTTTTCTTAAAAGAGCAGGGTGGTTTTTTCCTTGGCCTGTATAAACAATATTTTTTTCGGCATCAGTTTCAACAATAAAAAGAGGCTCAGCTTTTCCTCCAATGTTTAAACCTTTGCGCTGACCAATAGTATAAAAGTGAGCTCCTTGGTGCTCTCCTATAAGCTCTCCATCGTTTTCTGTAAAATGATAGGATTTAGTGGTTTCTGCTAATTCAGCATCACTATAGCCATTTAAAACTGGGTTATTTTCAGGCAATTGGATTTTTGAGGCAGGAATTTCGTAAACCTTTCCTGTTTTGGTTTTTAATTGCTGTTGCAAGAAGTCAGGCAATTTTACTTTTCCGATAAAGCATAGGCCTTGAGAGTCTTTCTTCTCCGCAGTTACTAAACCTGCTTCTTGAGCAATTTTTCTAACTTCAGGCTTTTGTAAATGTCCAATAGGAAAAAGGGCTTTTGATAATTGCTCTTGGCTTACTTGACACAAAAAATAGCTTTGATCTTTATTAGGATCTGCACCCGCCAAAAGTCTGTGGGTTTCTTTTCCACCAATATCAATGGTTTCTTTTTGGCAATAATGGCCAGTGGCAACAAAATCAGCATCTAACTGAATTGCCGCCTTTAAAAATAAATCGAATTTAATTTCTCTGTTGCAAAGAATATCAGGATTTGGAGTTCTGCCTTTTTCATACTCGGCAAACATATAATCTACAATACGTTGCTTGTATTCGGCTGAAAAATCTAATACCTGAAATGGAATACCTAATTGCTCAGCAATAAGATTTGCATCATTACTATCGTCAATCCAAGGGCATTCTCCATTAATGGTTACTGAGTTATCGCTCCAATTGCGCATGTAAATGCCAATAACATCATATCCCTGTTGTTGCAACAAATAGGCAGCAACACTTGAATCAACTCCTCCAGATAATCCTACAACTACTCTTTTCATAATTTCTGCAAAATTACAATTGTGTTGTCACAAGTTTGACAAATAAGGTACAAATCACTTATTACTTTCGCATGGTGAGAAAGTATCAACTCTTTTTGTCTAAAGAATGTTCAGATTGCGAAAAGTTGCTGAACAATAAAGAATTGCCTTGGCTGCTTATTGAAAAAAAATGGCTCGATAAAGGAACAAACCAAAAGAATTTCCCCATTATTGTGCCTGCACTTCAAAAAGGAGATAAGTTATTGGCGTATGGTTACGATCAAATTTCTTTAGTTTTAAATCAAAAAGAGCATGTTTACAGCAGCCAATTTTCTAAAAACTAGACAAAGAACAGAAACGATTGTTTCTCCGTTAAAAATTGAAGATTTTTCTGCTCAACCAATTGTAGATGTTAGTCCCCCAAAATGGCATTTGGCGCATACTACATGGTTTTTCGAAAGATTTGTATTAAAACAGTTTAAAGAGAATTACCAAGAGTTTCATCCTCAATTCGAGTTTTTATTCAATTCATATTACGAGAGCATTGGTCAAAGGGTTGAAAGACCCAAAAGAGGCGCTATGACTAGGCCTACGGTAGACGAAATTTTGCAATACCGAAGTTATGTTACCGATGCTGTAGCTGATTTGTTTAAATCAAATTCAAAGAAACAATTAGAAGAGCTGGTTTTATTGGGAATTAATCATGAACAACAACACCAAGAACTATTGTTGACTGATATTAAGTTTATTCTGTTTCAGAATCCAATTTATCCTGCTTATAGAGATGAAGATCTGTTTTTTGAAAACCAAAATGAAGATATAAATCAAGAATGGATTAAAGTTAAAGAAGGGCTTTATGAAATTGGTTTTAAAGGTGAAAAAGACTTTTGCTTTGATAATGAAAAAGGGCAACATAAAGTTTGGTTAGATGAGTTTTCAATTTCTAATAAATTGGTTACTAACGCAGAATATTTAGAATTTGTTGAAAGTGGAGGTTACCAAAACTTCAAATATTGGTTACAAGAAGGTTGGAGTTGGGTTACTGAAAAAAACATCAAGCACCCGTTATATTGGGTTAAACAAGATAATAAGTGGTTTCAATTTACCTTATCTGGTTTAAAACCAATAGATTTAAATGCTCCTGTAAACCATGTAAGCCATTATGAAGCAGATGCTTTTGCTGATTTTATGGGGTTACGATTACCAACAGAGTTTGAGTGGGAAACTGCTTCAAAACACTTTAATTGGGGCAATAGGTGGGAACACACACGAAGCGCTTATTTGGCTTACCCAAACTTTAAAAAAGCACCAGGCGCAATAGGAGAGTACAATGGCAAGTTTATGATTAACCAAATGGTTTTAAGAGGAGCTTCAATTGCCACCCCAGAGAATCACTCTAGAAATACATACCGAAATTTTTTTCACCCGTATTTGCAATGGCAATTTAGCGGAATAAGATTAGTAAAATGAGTTTAACCGACACCCAAAATAGAGTTTTAGAAGAAGTAATAGAAGGATTACAGGATACCCCAAAACATATTTCATCAAAGTTTTTTTACAACAAAGTTGGTGATGAGCTTTTTGAAAGAATAATGGAATTGCCAGAGTATTATCTAACCCGCAGCGAATACGAAATTTTAGGCAATCAGAAAGAAGAAATATTGCAAAGTATAGGGTTGAATAATATTGAATCTATAATTGAGTTAGGTGCAGGTAATGCATTTAAAACCAAAATATTATTAAAATATTTGTTAGAGCAAAATTCTGATTTTAAATTTCAGCCAATTGATATTTCTCAGAATGCATTAAACAAGCTTGGTAATGATTTAAAAGTGGAAATGCCCAATTTAAATTTCTCGCCATTACAGGGAGAATATTTTGAGGTTTTGAAACATTTAAAGTCTGAAAAAAAACAAAAATCTAAACTCATTTTATTCTTGGGTTCTAGTATCGGAAACTTATCGAACTCCCAAACAAACAGTTTTTTAAAAGCACTTTACGAGAGTTTAAATCCTGGAGATTTTGTATTAATTGGCTTTGATTTAACCAAACATCCCCAAACTATTTTAGATGCTTACAATGATAAAGCTGGCGTAACAAGGGCTTTTAACCTAAATGTATTAAAACGGTTTAATGATGAATTAGGCGCTGATTTTAACCTAGAAAACTTCGATCATTTTCCAGCTTATAACCCAATAGAAAAGTCAGCAAAATCATACATTGTAAGTTTAAAAAACCAAACGGTAAACTTTAAATCGGCTGATGAAAAAATTGATTTTAAACAAAATGAGCCTATCAAAGTTGAAATATCACAGAAGTATTCTTTAGAAGATATTGAGGCATTTGCAAAAGAATCTGGCTTTGAAGTAGCCAAACACTTCTTTGATTGTAAACACTATTTTGTAGATACACTGCTAAAAAAATAAAACATGAAACAAGCAATTTGGAATGGCGAAATCATTGCTGAAAGCGACAAAACCATAGTAATTGAAGGAAATCATTATTTCCCATCAAACACCATAAAAAAAGAATTTTACAAAGAAAGCAATACCCATACTGTTTGTCCATGGAAGGGAAAAGCGTCATATTTCTCTCTTGAGGTAAACGGAAAAGAAAATAAAGATGCCGCTTGGTACTATCCTGAAACCAAAAGCGCAGCCAAAAATATTGAAGGCTACGTGGCTTTTTGGAAAGGCGTTGAAGTAAAGTAATTTTACCAATTTTGCTTTGTGAATAGGGAAGAAGTACTCATAAATATTAGAAAAATTGTAAGGGCCATAAACCTTGAAAACAAAAGAATTCAAAAGCAATTTGGCTTAAGTATTCCGCAATTGTTGTGCTTAAACTTTTTGAGAAACAAACTCGAAAAATCTGCTAACCACAAAGAAATTAAAGACTATCTAAACTTAAATGCGAGCACAGTTACCGGTATTATTGCTCGTTTGTTATCGAAAGGGTTGGTAGAAAAAATTCCTTCAAAAACCGATAAAAGAATAGTTTCTGTAAAACTTACAAAAGCTTGTGAAGATTTATTTGAAAAAGCTCCAGAGTTGATGCACTCTAGATTAAACGAAAAATTGAAACTACTTTCAGATCAAAAATTAACTCAATTAAAAGATTCTTTAGATTTTATTATTGATTTGATGGACATTGAAGCAATTGAAGCCGCACCTGTTATTACCTCTGAAGAACCCATTTAACCTTTTTTAATTTGGCTATTGAACAAATTACCTACACATTTGTAGAATAATTGTTTCTATAGAAACTATTTAATGCATATAGCCGATATTACTATTTTTTTTCTTTACATGTTTTTGATGCTTGGAGTAGGCTATTACTTTATGCATAAAAACAAAAACGACGAAGATTATTACTTAGGTGGTCGTAACATGACCAAATATCATATTGGTTTAAGTGTGGTGGCAACTGATGTTGGTGGCGGTTTTTCCATTGGGTTAGGCGGCTTAGGATTTATGACGGGAATTTCTGGTTCTTGGATGTTGTTTACAGGATTAATAGGTGCTTGGCTTAGCGCGGTTATTTTAGTGCCTAAAGTTGCAAGATTAGGAAGGCTTCATCAGTTTTTTACTTTGCCCCAGCTATTTAATTTTTTATACGATAAAAAAGTAGCCTTAGCAGCAGGTATTATTTCGTTGATTGGATATTTAGGGTTTACATCTTCACAGATTTTAGCTGGGGCTAAGTTGGCATCGGCCACATTTCCGGCACTAACATTTTCTACAGCATTAATTCTAATGGGATTAATTGCAGTTGTTTATACTGTTTTAGGAGGTTTAAAAGCTGTTATTTATACAGATACTATTCAGTGGGCATTTTTAATGATAGGTCTAATTTTTATTGGTTTGCCTTTAGCATATTTTCATGTGGGTGGTTACAGCGAAATCACTTCAATTTTGCCCAAAGAATATTTTTCACTAGCCAATGTTTCTGCCAAAGAATTAATAAACTGGGGAGTTACTATTATTCCAATTTGGTTTGTAGGCATGACTTTATACCAAAGAATATACGCTAGTAAATCTCCTGAGGAAGCAAAAAAGGCTTGGTTTATTGCTGGTTTGCTAGAGTGGCCAATAATGGCATTTTTAGGTGTTTTGCTTGGTTTATTTGCCAAAGTAGCCCACTTACAAGGATTATTGCCAAATCTTGCTGTAAATGGCGTTATTGATCCCGAAATGGGATTACCTGTTTTGTTACGAACCATTTTGCCAGCGGGGTTAATGGGAATAATGATGGCTTCTTATTTTTCTGCTATTCTTTCAACTGCAGACAGCTGTTTAATGGCTGCTTCTGGAAATTTTACGACTGATATTTTAGGGAGGTCAGTTCAAAAAATTAAAATTGATAGTATTAGGGTATCTCAAGTTGCAACTTTATTCTTGGGGGTTTTGGCATTGTCTATTGCCTTTTTTGCAACCAATGTTTTGAGTTTAATGCTTTACTCTTATGCCTTTATGGTTTCAGGCTTATTGGTTCCCTTAATTGGTGGTTTATTTTTTAAAATAAATCATCCAATAGCAGCATTAATGGCCATGACTTTTGGCGGAGCTACAACAGTTTTGCTGTGTCTATTTGAAACCAAATTACCTTTTGGTTTAGATGCAAATATTTTTGGAATTACTGCTTCAGCCTTGGTTTACATATCATTTTCACACAAAATAATAATTCAAAAAATTCAACATCAATATTCATGAGTCCAAAAATTATTAATTCAATAAGCGGAAGAGATAGCTTTTACAGCGATGAAAAAATAGTTGATTTTCTTTTCATTCACCTTGGAAAATATGGCGATGCAAAAGAAGATATTCAAAAATGTATAAACTACGTTCACGACAAGGGCGGGTTTATTTTGCTTGAAATTCAGCAAGAAGAAATTGTTGGCGCAGTTATCATTAACGAAACAGGCATGGAAGGATATATTCCCGAAAATATTTTAGTTTATATCGCTGTGCATGAAAACCAAAGAGGAAAAGGTCTTGGCAAAGATTTAATGAAAAATGCTATTAAACTTAGTAAAGGAAACATTGCATTACATGTTGAAAAAGACAATCCTGCTGTGTTTTTGTATGAAAAGTTAGGGTTTGAAAATAAGTATTTAGAAATGAGATTAACAAGATAATGCTCCAACCCAACTTAAAAACATTGGTAGATTTAAGGAAGAGTTTCCATAAATATCCTGAGTTATCGGGTAAAGAGAAAAGTACGTCTGAAAAACTTAAAAATTTATTAAAAAACTTAAATCTTTTTCATTTTAATAAAGTTGGAAAACATGCTTTTTTGGCAACCGTTTCTGGTAAACAGAAAGGCCTTCACATAGTTTTTAGGGCAGAGTTAGATGCATTGCCAATAACCGAGAATAATCAATTTGAGTACAAATCTCTTCAACCAAAAGTTTCTCACAAATGTGGTCACGATGGACACATGACTATTTTGGTGGGTTTAGCACAATGGCTAAAGCAAAATCCAATTGAAAAAGGTAAAGTCAGTTTACTTTTTCAATCAGCAGAAGAAACCGGCATGGGAGCCGCAGATGTTTTAAAAAATTGGCCAAAAAACATAAAGCCCGATTTGTTTTTCGCGCTACACAATTTACCCAACCAAACCTTTGGTTCAATTCATTGTAAATCAGGTACTTTTTCTTCCGCTTCAAAAGGTGTTATTATAAATTTCACTGGAAAAGAATCTCATGCGGCAGAACCTCAAAATGGTAAAAACCCAATATCAGCCATAGGAAAAATAAGTGAGTTTGCTGCAAAATATCGCAATTTAAAAGGCAAAGGTTTAATTACTGTAATTCATACCAAAGTAGGCTCAAAAGCATTTGGAACTTCACCAGGAAAAGGGGTTTTGATGCTAACCTTACGCACCCAAACCAACGAAAAGTTATCTACAATTGAAAATGCTCTAAAAGCATTCACAGAAAAAGTTTGCAACGAAGAAGGAATTGAATTTTCTTTTTCAGATACAGAACACTTTTTCCATACTTACAATTCATCAAAAGCTGTAAAAATGCTTCAAACTGTTTGCAACGAGCAAGGGTTACAATACCAAAAAATGGAATTACCTTTTGCTTGGTCAGAAGATTTTGGCAGATTTACCCATAAATACTCAGGAGCTTTGTTTGCTGTAGGAGCAGGTAATCAAGAACCATTGCATAGTCCTTCTTACGATTTTAACGATGACTTAATACCCATTGGAATTCAAGTTTTTGCTTCACTCATAAAAAAATATTTAGCATAATGATTTCAGCTTCTAGCATAGAGTTAAGCGAAAGTGCCTATTTCAACAACCTTGATTTAGTAGAAAAATGGGCTGGAAAAAAATCTACCATTTTTTTGGTAGTTAAAGGCAACGCCTATGGTCACGGAATTTACCAAATTGTGCCAATGGCTATGAAATACGGTATTTCAAAATTCGCTGTATTCAACTATTCAGAAGCCATTGAAGTAGAAAATGCTTCAGATGGCAAAGCAGAAATTATGGTTATGGGCTACATAGCCGAAAACGATTATTGTGAAGCTATTCAAAAAGAAATTTCCTTTTTTGTTTTTAACCATATTCAATTAAACCAAGTTCTTATTGCTGCTGAAACCATTAAAAAGCTTGCAAAAATTCATTTAGAGTTTAATACCGGAATGAATAGAAGTGGTTTTGAACCAAGCCTGGCCAAGCAATTGTTTGAATTGGTAAAAGCAAATCCACAATACATTCAACTTACTGGAATTTGTAGTCATTTAGCTGGAGCAGAAAGCATTGCAAACTATGTTAGAATAAAGAATCAAGTTAAAGTTTTTCGATCAATAGAGAAGCTATCAAAAACGATGAATGTTTTGCCCCAATACTTTCATTTGGCTTGTTCTGCCGCTATGGTTCGTTTTCCTTCCATCAGATATGATTTGGTTAGAGTGGGTATTATTCAATATGGATTGTGGCCAAGTATGGAAGTTTTATTAGAGTATCTTAACAAGAAGAAAACTTCTGCAGACCCATTAAAAAGAATTATCAGTTGGAAAACAAAAATTATGGATATCCAGCAAATAAAATCTGGTCAATATATTGGCTATGGAAACTCTTTTTTGGCCAATAAAAATATTAAGTCAGCAGTTTTACCAATTGGTTACAGTCATGGTTATTCAAGAGTATTAAGCAACTCAGGAAACGTAATTGTAAATAACATGAAGGTAAAAGTTATTGGCACAATTAACATGAATGCCACCACAATTGATGTAACCGATGTACCTCAAATAAACATAGGTGACAATGTTTATTTAATTGGAGGGGAAGGCGACCTTCAAATTTCAATTTCATCTTTTGCAGAGATGAGCGACCAATTAAATTACGAACTATTAACCCGTTTACCTAAAGATTTACCTAGAACAATTATAGCATAATGGCTTATTTAAAACTTGATAAGAAAAAATTAGAACACAATTACAAAATACTTGATGCCCATTTTAAAAGTCATCAGGTAGAATGGGCAACTGTTTCAAAAATTCTGTGTGGAAACAAACCTTTTTTAAAAGAATTAATAAACCTAGGAACCAAAGAAATTTGTGATTCTAGAATTAGCAATCTGCAAAAAATAAAAGAGATTGACCCAGAAATTCAAACTGTTTACATTAAGCCTCCTGCCCAAAAACTAATTACAGAAATTGTAAAATATGCCGATGTAAGTTTTAACACTGAACTAACCACAATCATGCTTTTAAATAAAGAAGCCAAAAAGCAAAACAAAATTCATAAAGTTTTAATTATGATTGAGTTAGGAGATTTACGAGAGGGAGTTATGGGAGAAGACTTAATGGCTTTTTATGGTGAAATTTTTAAATTGTCGAACATTGAAATTGTTGGTATTGGAGCTAATTTAAATTGTTTGAGTGGCGTTATGCCATCGGCTGATAAGCTGATCCAGTTGAGCTTGTACAAGCAACTTATTGAGGCAACATTTAACAAAAAAATTCCTTGGGTGAGCGGAGGTACTTCGGTGGTAATTCCATTAATGCTAACCAAACAATTACCAAAAGGAATTAATCATTTTAGAATTGGAGAAACCCTGTTTTTTGGGGTAAACTTATTTACCAACGAGTTGGTAGAAGGCATGCATGGCGATGTTTTTAAGTTTTATGCCCAAATTATTGAGTTAAACGAAAAGCCACTTGTTCCAACAGGGGTTTTAGATGAAAATCCATCTGGAGATGTTTTTGAAATTAACGAAGAAGATTATGGAAAAACATCAACTAGGGCAATTTTAGATGTTGGCCTGTTAGATATTGAGCCCAACTTTTTGGAACCAGACGATAAAAGTTTAGAAATTACAGGTGCTAGTTCTGATATGGTGGTTATCGATTTAGGAAAAAATTCTAGCAATTACAAGGTGGGCGATATTTTGTCTTTTAATGTAAAATATATGGGGGCATTGGGTTTACTAAATTCAAATTATATCGAAAAAATTGTTGCATAAAATTTAAAGAAAATGAAAAAATTAATTCTAACATTTAGTTTAATAATATTAAGTATAACCGTTAATTGTCAAGTAGTTGGAGGAAAATACAATGACCTTTTTGACAACTTTATTTTAGGTGAGTACCAAGATTGTTTATACGATGCTTTAAAGTATACCGAAAAAGACAAAACCAGAAGAGAGGCAGAACCTTATTTGTATGCTTCAATGGTTTATATGAAATTCTATAGTGATCCAGATTATGTTGAGTTTGATAAAGATGACTTGTTAAAAGATGCTTTAAAGTATGCAGCCAAATTTGTTAAATACGATGAAAAAGATGAAGAATCTTATTTATTATCTCAAAATTTAGAACCAATAGTTGAATTAAGAAAACTATCGGTTGAGTTGGCCGATTATTTTTATGTGGAAGAGAATTATAGAAAATCAGCTTATTTTTTAAAAAAGTATTATAAAGTACAAGAAATTCTCGAATTACTTTTAACCATAGGTAACTGCCAAATTTTATCAAGAAATACCTCCGAGGGCGAGAGAAACATTACCATGGCTTTAGAGCAATTAAAAAGCAATAATGCAACTTTCAAAAATCTTAGTTTATTAGATGTGTTAAACGCAAAATCGTTTAAAGATCAGGTTGAGTTTTTAAATGCAAATGATGAGAAAGAAAAGGCAAATGAAATAATAAATTTATCTGCTTTTTATTTTAAAAAAGACCCACAAATGGCGCCTTTATTTAATTAAAGTTAAAAACTCATCTTTTAGCGTTGGGTTTATTAAAATGGCAAGTATTAAAGAAACAACCAAACCTATTAAAGCAAAAAATACATCTTTTCCAATAAGTTGTATGGTGTAAATTAATTTTCGTTTTCTTTTTTTGCCCTTAACAAGATTTATGGCAAGTTCTCTTCCTCCTAATAACCCTAAAAACACCCAAGTGGTGCTCATTGGAATATTGCTTACTTCTTTAAAGTAATAGAGAATTAAAGCATAAATTAAATCTACAAGTGTAGCGGCTCTAACATCTGTAATTTCAGTTTTTTCATCTACAATTTTTTGAATTCTATCGCCTTTTAGGAAAAATAAAACACCTAAACCTAAAAAGATAAAAATGCCGAATATTAAAAATTGAAAGATGCTTAAACTTCGGGGTAAAAAAATAGCAATGTTGGCTGCATCTTGCATTACCCAAACGCTCCACAATAATCCTGATGTAATCCACTGAATTATTGTCCAAGCTCTATGAGCCTTGCCTTTAAATAGGTTTTTGGCATATCGTTGAACCAAGCTAAAAAAAACAATCGAACCCAAAAATGCAATTACATAACATGAAAAACTTTTGGTAATTACATCAATAATGGCTTCGCCACTAGTAGAAAAAACATTGAGCAACAAAAAAGTGGTGCTCACGGGCATTCTTAATCTTGTTAAAATAATTAAAAAGATTGGAGCCGATAATTGAAGAAATGTAAAAGAAGTAGGGGCTTCGCTAAATCCTTTGCTCAAAAGCCTTTGGTAACTAACGTCACCATCATAAGTTATCCAAGAATAGCTTATGGTTGCTAGAAAAATCAAGCCAATATAAATCCATAAAAACCACCATTTTTTTGTTTTATTAGAAACAATAAAGGTTCCAATGGTTTGAATTGAATCATTGGCAACTGAGCTGTATCCTGCTACAGCAAAACCAAACCACATGGCAATACTTGGATAAGGGGAAAACAAACCCGCCATTAAAAATAAAACAGACACAAACAATAAAAAATTCCGCTCAGAAATAATTAGGTTAAAAAAGCCTAATGACCTTAAATCAAATAGGGAAGTAGACTTATTTTTTTTGGTCATTTTATTAATATTAGCCTAAAGCTGTGCGATATTAAAATATTGTTTCGATTTTTTTGGCAGTTGAATTCAACCAAAAACAAGAACTTAATTTACAGGGAATTTTGGCTTAACATTAAAATTACACTGGTTATGTTTTATAAATTTTATCAATACCGAAAGACCAGGCTTTTGGAATTTACTACTAGTTAAATTGTTATTTTGCATAAAATAAAAAATACAAGGTTTTGAAGAGCAAATTATTGATTTACAAAGTATTCATATTAATTTTTGTTTTTGGATTATTATCTAATTTAGGTTTTACACAAAATTTACAAGACACAACCCAAACTGAAATAAGGGTAGATTCTGCAGAAAATGAACCCGAAATAAAAAAAGAGCTCGTTAAAGCTGAAATTGAACAGCCCAAACCAAGTCCATATGATGCTTTAAAGCAAGGTTTAAAAAAGTCACTAAAAAAAACAATTGACCTTCAAAAGATTCCTGTAACTCTTCAGAAAGACACCTTCTTTTTTCTGTCAAATTCAATGGGACCTTACACAACCGAAGAAAGGGCAGAGTTGCTAGAAAGAAGGTTAAAATCACTTTTTATATTAGATGATTTTGACGAAGATTCTTTGCTATTATTTCAAACAGAAAACGCTTATATAATCGAGTATAAAGGCAAATTAATAATGACAATTTTGCCGCAGGATGCAGAGCTAATAAATAAATCTAACGAAGAAGCTGGGTTGTTTTATAAAGATGCTATTGCGAGTCATTTAAAGTCCCTAAAATCTAAATTTAACCTGATAGATATTTTACTAAAAGTTGCGATGCTTCTACTTGTAATCGTAATTTTTTACTTCATTTTTAGGTTTATCAACAAAGGTTACAAATGGTTAGAAACTAAAATTAACACAGATTGGAAAGACAATTATATAAAAGGATTTAAATACAAGAATATTGAGTTTGTAACAGACCAAACTGCTTTAACTGTAACCCAATTTATTGCAAAAGGCATTAGGCTATTGATTATTTTATTGGCTTTTTACATAAGTTTACCTACAATATTTAGCATTTTTCCCTCAACTGAAGGAATCGCAAAAACGCTTTTCGGTTTAATTCTAGATCCTTTTAAATCTATCATTTTTGGATTTATCAATTACATTCCAAGTGCAGTTACCATCGGGGTAATTGTGGTTGTTACCAGATATTTAATTAGGTTTTTAAAGTTTTTATCACTTCAAGTTGAAAGAGAAGAACTTCAATTACCAGGTTTTTATCCAGATTGGGCCAAACCTACATTTAACATCATTAGGTTTTTGATTTACGCCTTTATGTTTGTTATTATTTTTCCTTATTTACCTGGCTCTAACTCACCTGTTTTTCAAGGAGTTTCTGTTTTTCTCGGACTATTAATTTCTTTAGGGTCAACATCGGCAATATCAAATTTGGTTGCCGGTATGGTAATTACCTACATGCGCCCTTTTAAAATTGGTGACCGAGTAAAAATTGGCCCAGTAGAAGGTAAGGTTTTAGAAAAGTCAATGCTTGTAACACGAGTAAAAACAATATTAAACGAAGAAATTACTTTGCCTAATGCAAGTATTTTATCAGGGCACACAATCAATTACTCATCATTTTCGAAAGATGATGGCGTAATCATAAATGTTGCAGTAACCATTGGGTATGATGTAAAATGGGAACAAACTGAGCAGCTTTTGTTAAATGCTGCAGAAAAAACCGATTTGGTTTTAAAAACACCTAAACCTTTTGTATTAAAAACCTCATTAGATGATTTTTACATCAGTTACCAACTAAACTGTAATATCAATACACCAGAGTTTACAGGTAAAATAAAGTCAGATTTACACATGCATATTCTAAATGAGTTTAACCTTGCTGGAGTTGAAATTCTTTCGCCACACTATCGCGCAAATAGAGATGGAAGTGATATTACAATTCCAAACAATTAAAAATTTGTTCAAATATGAAAATTGCATTTTTTAGCGCTAAATCTTATGACATTGAGTATTTCAATAAATTCAACAAAGGTTTTAACCACGAACTTCGGTTTTTTGAAACTAGACTAAACGAAAGAACAGCCAACTTAATTCAGGATGAAAAAGCAGTTTGCGTTTTTGTAAACGATAAGGTAAGCAAACCAACTTTAGAAATACTTCATCAAAAAGATGTAAAGCTAATAGCCTTGCGCTGCGCTGGTTTTAATAATGTAGATTTAAAGTTAGCCAATGACCTAGGAATTAAAGTAGTTAGAGTTCCCGCCTATTCACCATATGCAGTAGCTGAGCATACAGTAGCTTTAATTTTAACTTTAAACAGAAAAACCCATAAGGCTTTTAACAGGGTTAGAGAAAGTAACTTTTCTTTAGAAAAAATTGTTGGCGTTGATTTGCACGGAAAAACAGTGGGAGTAATTGGAACAGGTAAAATTGGAGCGATATTCTGCAAAATAATGCTAGGTTTTGGCTGTAAGGTAATTGCTTATGATTTATATCCTGACGAAAAATTGAAAAAATTGGGTATTGAATATGAACCTATTGATCAAATTTTTGAGCGATCTCAAATTATTTCGTTGCATTGTCCTTTAACGCCAGAAACTCATCACATCATTGATGAAGAGGCAATTTCAAAAATGCAAAAAGGAGTGATGATTGTTAATACTAGCAGAGGGGCATTGGTTGATACAACAGCAGTTTTAGCTGGTTTAAAAAGCAGGAAAATTGGGAATTTAGCTATTGATGTTTACGAGCAAGAAGAAGCCTTGTTTTTTCAAGATTTATCGGGTGAGATTTTAGAAGATGAAGAAATTACTAGGCTGTTGACCTTTCCTAATGTTTTAATTACTGCCCATCAAAGCTTTTTTACACATGAAGCTTTGGAACAAATAGCAACAACTACTTTACAAAATGTTCTCGATTTCGAAAACGAAGCTGAGTTGGTTAACGAAATTAAAATTTAATCCAATTTATCTGGTTTATTAACAATTGTTGATAACCCCAGTTAGCGTTTGGTTAACTTCTTTCGCTTATTTAATCCATTAAAACCCAAACAACATTCTATATTTGAATTGTTGAATTAATCGTTCTTTAAAAGTTTAAACAAATGTTGAAGGGGTAAGACTTTCGCAATAATTAATTGAAGGGACTTTTGTAAAAAATTCTGAAATGTTTATCACAGAAAATTATTTTTTGCTAGCCTAAAACTTGAAAAGGTAAGGGTAACGAGGTAAAGCCTAAAAAGTTATAGCAATATAATTTCAGAAGCAATTCCATTTATTGTTTAGAGCTACCAATGGGTGCGGCTTTGTTGAATTAACATTTGGCAATTGCAACTCCGGTTGCAACTAAATTTTAAAATTCAACTAGCAAACCTTTAAGTAGGTTTCGTTTAAAGAGTAGAAATTTAACAGCTGATTATTACTACGGTTATAAGCAGTTAAAGCGGGAGTTTTCCATCAGGATTGCTCCCGTTTTTTTTGCTATTTACTTAGTTTTTCGATGGCTTGATTAATGTCAAACATAATGTCTTCAACTTCTTCAATTCCAACAGAAAGCCTTAACATTTGATCTGAAATACCCATTTTTTGTCGGTCTTCGGGAGAAACAAATTTGTGTGAGGTTAAAAACGGTGAAGTAATTAAAGATTCAACACCACCCAAACTAACCGAAGGCATAATAAATTCAAGATTTTTTTGAAAATCGACAGCATTAACAGAATCGTGTAATTCAAACGATACAATGGCACCATAAGCCCTCATTTGCTTTTTGGCTACATCGTGACCTTTATGGTTAGGTAATCCCGGATAAAACACCTTATTTACTTTCGGATGTTTGCTTAATATTTCTGCAATTTCCTGAGCGTTCTCGGTATGTTTTTTCATCCTTAAACCTAATGTTTTTATGCTTTTTTCAGCATCTGAGGCAGCTTTGGCATCTAAAACACTTCCGTAAGCCATTGCAGTTGGTCTTATTTTCTCAATTAATTCATGGGTTCCTACAACTGCACCAAACATAACATCAGAGTGGCCCGCTAAATATTTTGTGCCAGAGTGCATTACCAAATCAACACCCAAATTTATGGGGTTTTGACAATAAGGGCTGGCAAATGTATTGTCAATTACGCTAAGCAAATTATGGGCTTTACAAACAGAGGTAATTTTCTCAATATCAACAATATCAAGTAATGGGTTGGCAGGAGTTTCTATGTAAACCATTTTGGTTTTTGGGGTAATGTAATCTTCAATATTTACATCAATTTCTGTAGGAAACACCTTTAAAGTAACTCCAATTTTATTCAACTCTCCATGAATAAACATATATGTTCCACCATAAATATTCGATTGAATAACCAATTCGTCTCCAGGCTTTAAAAAGGTCATTAAAACAGCTGAAATTACCCCCATGCCTGAGCTGAAAATAAGGCCTGTTTCGGCATACTCTATAGCAGCAATTTTATTTGCTACAGCCATTTGATTAACTAGATTAAACATACGTGGATATTGCATTTGTGTATCTAAATACCTAAAAGCAGTAGAAGCTACAATTGGGGTATTTGCTGCATTGGTTTCTTTTTGCATGGCTGTACCTGCATGAACACATTTGCTGTTAAAGCCTGAATTATTTTTCATGGTATTAATTTACTTTTTATTATAAAGTTTGGATTCGGACAATTTGTTTCAAAAAATGCTTTTTCAGTTTCGTTGCATACCCCAAAATAATCGCCTTTTTTGTTTTGCATATCAATAATAATTTGAAAATGCAAGTGAGGTGGCCAACCTACATTTTCGCTTTGGTTACCTAATGTACAAAGAAATTGACCTTTGCTTAAAGTGTCGTTTTCTTTTAAATTAACCAAAGATGATTTTGCCAAATGACCAAATAACAAATGAAATTCAAAACCTTCAACTTGATGCTTGGTTATTATGGTAGGCCCATAATCGCCGAAGGTAGAATTATGATAAAAACTGTGAATTTTTCCTTCGAGTGGGCAATAAACCTTTGTACTTTCGTTTGCCCAAATATCAACTCCTAAATGGATATTTCTAAAATTTTGGTTCTGGTTTTTGAAAACATCACTCATTTGGTAAATGGCTCTTTTTTCCAAATACCCACCAATTGCTGCAATTTTATTTTTTGTTTTAATTGAATTAAAGATGAATTGCTGTAAATCAAAATCGTTTGACATTTTTGCCTCTAAAAGCAATTTATTGGAATCTGATAAATCAATAGAAATACAATTAGTTTCGTTTAATTCAAAATCGAACAGCTTTGCAAAGCTTACTTGGGCGAGCATTTTTTCTATTTTCTTGTTATTTGGCATTACTGCAAATGGACAAAATAAAATTCAATTAAACGCAACTGTTATAGATAAAGATGGATTTACTGATTTCCCTAATTTATTGATTGTAAATAAATCATCTGGCGAGTCGATTTTTGGTTCTACAAATGGCAAATTCAGTTTTAAAATAAACAAAACCGATACACTTTTAATTGGCGCAATTGGTTACAAAACCAAAAAGTATTTTGTTAATTCTACAGTTTCAACTCATTCGGTTTCTGATACAATTTTAATTGAAAAATTACAATTTGATTTAAATACCGTTTCTGTTTTCGGAGAGCGAGATTTAAAGGAAATTCATAGCGAATTAGAAGAACTTAAATTTGATAGGGCAGAGTATATGCTAAGTGGAATAGACGCCATGCAAAGCCCGATAACGTTTTTATACCAAGCCTTAAGCAGAGAAGAAAAAAGAAAAAGAAGGGCTTATGAAATTATTATTGAAGATAGAAGAAGAGATGTTTTGAAAGAACTCTTCAAAAAGTATGTTGATGCAGATGTAATTTATTTGGAAGATACTGAATTTGATGAGTTTATAGATTTTTGTAAACTTCCACCCGAGGTTATCAAAGGTCTTACTCAATATGAATTTATTATGCTTGTAAAAATGCGCTACAGAGCTTTTAGAGCTATAAAAAATCTTAAGCCTTATCCAGAGAGACAAGATTGATAATACAGGTTGTTCCTTCACCTAAAGCAGAGTCTATTTTTATCGTTCCATTCAATACTTCAATAGTTTCTTTGGCTATGTAAAGACCTAAGCCTGTGCCAGGTTCAGTAGCGTTTGCTCTGTAAAACATATTAAAAATTTTACTTTGCATTTCTTTCTCAATTCCAATACCATTATCTGATATTATTATTTCAGCCTTATTTCTATCTGAATAAATTTCAATATTAATTTTAGGGTTAGTTTTTTCTAAATCAGCATATTTAATGCTATTTGATACAATATTTGCCAAAATAGATTTCAACCTTTTTTCATCTGTAATAAATAGGCCTTCTTGATTTATTTTTTTTGAAAATAGGATCAATTGAGCGTTTTTCGTAAATTTTTGATTTTCTAAAATTGTATCTATCAGTTGCTCAAAATCTACTTCATCATTAGACAACCTCATTCTTTGGTTTCTCGAATAATCAAGTACATCGTTTATATAAACGTCGAGCTTTTGTAAACTTTCGGCTTTAAGCTTATTGTAATGATTAAGAGTTTCTAGGTTTTCTTCAGTTTTAGAAAGTTCTACTAAGCCTAAAACACTCGAAATTGGAGCTCTTAAATTATGACTTACACTAAACACAAAAAGATCGAGCGCTTTATTTACTTTAACTAAATCTAGATTTTGCTTTTTTAATTGATTTTCATTTTTAATTAACCTGTCTTCATTTTTTTGAAAAATTCTAATGATTAAAAACACATAAAATTGGATTAAAATAAAATTGAAAAGAATATTGAAAATAGAAATAACCTCAGGATTAGCAGTATTTAAATGAATATTGAAAAAATTGAAATTAGACGCTTCTAACATCAAATAAACTATAATAGGAATGCTTAATATTGAAAAAAATACCTTTCTGTTTCTTGTGTTGATGGCAAAGGGAGTTCCAACCAAAACAGAAAATAAATATAAATGAACCAATGGCTCTCTTCCTACTAAACAACAATAAATACCTAGTACTATACTTGAGATTACGTTAACTAAAATTCCTGCTAAATCGGTTTTAGTTTTATTTAAAAAGTAAATTCCACCATAAATTAAGCAAATTATTAGTCTTGTTCCATTCGCTTCAAACTGACCTAAAAAAAAATCGAAAAATCCTGAAAAAATAGTTATACCTAGGGCAAAATAGCAGATGTAATTTATTATTCTTTTTCTGTTGAGTTTATCTTTAATGAATATTAATGGTTTTGAATCTTTCAACCGTTAAATTTTGATTTTTCAAATATTGCAAGATTTTTTTCATGAAGCTATAATTTTATTAATAAATTCGAATGACTTTTTGCTGCAACAAAAACTAAATCAATTTATTATGAAAAAAATTACAAACAAATTAGTTTTATGATATTAGCTGTTTATCACCTTTGGGTTTAGTGCAATCGCACAAGAAATAAACCAACCAATTTGGCCTTTATCTTTTTTTCATAAATAAATCAAATAGTTTGTTTGGCTAAATAATAATATAAAGAAAAAAAATCTAAATTAGTCAACTTCCTAATCAATCTATTTAGATATGCGCTCAATAAAATATTTATTATTATCTCTTTTTTTTACTCCTTTTTTAGTGATGTCTCAATCGGGTTTTGAAAAAATGAAGGCAGAGGAAGAAGCATTTCGAAAAAAGCAAGAAAAGGCCGAAAAAAAATATGCAGATGACTATAAAGCACAATTAGATAGCCTTCACCTACAGTACATTAAGTATGAAATAGATAGAGAAAAGGAAGTTTTAGAGTTTGAAGGCAAAAACCTTGACCCAAGGCTTGTAAAAAAAGCACAAGAATTGGAAGCCAGGAAGCCAAGAAATGCTTCATTTTTTGATGTAGAAGAATCACGCTCTGTGCTGGGTGAGTTAATGAAAATTGAAGAAGTTTTGATAATAAATTCAACAATTTATGAATTAGATAACCCAAAAGAAACAAATGAAAAAGGTGAAGTATTTACCAATTCTTCAGTGCCCATAGAAAAGGAAGAAAATGTATTACTAAAAGAAGAAGAAAAAGAAGAAAAAGAAGAAAATGAACTGGCCAACATTTTTACTATTAACCTTTCTGAAATACCCAATTTATCTATTGAAGAAAAAGAAATAATTGAATTAGAATTTGAAGCAAATAGACCCATATATATACCATTAAAGGAAAAAGACTACAGCATTTCTTCACATTTTAATCCAAATAGAATGCACCCCGTTTTAAAAAAACCAAGCCCTCACAAGGGAATTGACTTAGCAGCTAAACCCGAAACACCAATTTACGCAACCGCAAACGGAATTGTAGAAATTGCCCAGTTTTCTAAGTCTGCAGGAAATTGGGTTCTAATTAACCACAAAAACGGTTACAAAACAAAGTATTTTCACTTAACCTCTTTTGTTGTAAAACCTAAACAAGATGTAAAAGCAGGTGAACTTATCGGATATGTTGGCAATACCGGTTACTCTTCTGGCCCTCACTTACATTATGAAATAAGAGAAAATAACAAGCCTTTAAACCCAAAAAATTTTATGGTTGTGCATTTCGGGAACTAAAATCTTTTTTAAGCACTTTAGTACTTTAAGCTATATTTTATTAAAAAATTAAAATTAGCAGATTTCATAATTTTTTTAGATGCTTTTTTATTTCAACATTTTTTGGTGTAAAAGCCAAAACATTTTCAAAAAATTTTACAATCCAATAAAATAGTTTTGAAAAAACGTTAATTATGAAAAAATACTTTTTGGTTTTCTTTATTTGTAATTGTTTCATTTCTGTATTTGCCCAACATACTTTGGTTTTAAAGAATGGTGAAAAAGTAAAAGGTGTTGTAATGGGAATTCAAGACGATGTTTTATCAATAGCTGTTAATAGAAACCTTGTAAAATACCCAATGGTAGAAGTAAGCTCTTTATTTTTTGATGAGTATGTTCCTTATGATGGAAAGCTTATTGCTGCAGAAGAAAATATTAAAACAGTAAAATCGGGAAATTACACCATTAAATACAATATCAAGGATCGTAAAATGGTGCAAGTGCCTACAATATCAAATGGAACAAGAACTACTGGTGTAGTTGTTGTTAATATTGTGGTAAACCAAAATGGAAACGTAATTAGTGCAAAACCAGGAGGAATAGGAAGTACCACAACAAGTGAATATTTATATACTAAAGCTCAATTTGCTGCCCAAAGCGCCAAATTTGAGCCAGATTACAAAGGCCCTGTAAGAACAGAAGGAACCATAGAAATTTCGTATTGACTTTGCTAAAATTATTAAACAAAAAAAGGGCGCCTTGCATTGCAAAGCGCCCTTTTTAATGATGGAGTTTTTTTAGCTTAACATCAAAAACTCGTTAGCAATAACTTCGGTAATGTACTTTTTCTCGCCTTTTGAATCCTCATACATTCTGTGCACCAATTTCCCTTCAATAGCTATTTGTGAGCCTTTGGTTAAATATTTCTCAGCAAATTTAGCTTGGCGATTCCATGCAACAACTGTATGCCATTGCGTACTTTGTACTTTTTCGCCTTTTGCATTTTTATAACTATCGTCTGTGGCCAAGCTAATTTTTGCAACAGCCTTTTCTTTGCCTAATTCTTTAACTTCTGGGTTTGCACCTAGTCTTCCAATTAATGTAACCGAGTTTCTTAAATTTTTCATTTTTCTAAATTTTAATTCGCCTAAAGCGAGTTTTACAATAAATAATTAATCTGTTTTTTGATTTGATTTTTGTTGAGCGCTCAGATTTTCAAATCGACGATGCAAAGAAATGGAGGCTAAAAATTTTAATTCGGTTGTTAGTCGGTTACTTTCGATTAATACTCGTTTGTTGTCGTTTGTAAACGGATAAATATTACATTTACAGTTAATTATATTTTTTATGAAAAAACAATGTTTAGAGTGTGAAACTGAATTTACAGGCAGGGTTGACAAGAAATTTTGTTCAGATTATTGTAGAAATGCATTCAACAACAAGCTTAGACAAGACTCTACAAACACAGTTAGAAACATAAATAATACACTTCGCAAAAACAGAAGAATTTTAGAAGAATTAGCTCCTAATGGAAAAGCAAAATCTACCAAAGAAGAAATGCTAAAAAGAGGGTTCAATTTCGAGTATTTCACCAATATATTGAACACCCAAACAGGCAATACTTATAATTTTTGCTATGATTATGGCTACTTAGAAATAGGCAAAGGTTTTTATGCTATTGTCAAGAAGTTAGAACAATAAGCAATTATTAATAAAGATTATTATAATTTTACCCACTAACTATCCTCATTTTGAACAAAAAGGCCATAAAAGCTATTATTTTTATTGTTGCGATTGTACTTGTATACTTTGTATACGAGTTTTTTCTTTCGCATAGATTTGGAGCAAGTATTTACCAGTTTTAAGCGTGATTAAACAACCTAAAAGGTTTGCCATTTTAGATATTGAAACTACCGGTGGAAATGCTGCATTTCATGCTATAACAGATATTGCAATTCGAATTCATGATGGCAATAAAGTAATAGACTCTTTCGACTCTTTAATTAACCCCAACAAACCAATACCTCCTTTCATTGTAAACCTAACAGGCATTACCAACGATATGGTTAAAGATGCTCCAACCTTTGAGGAAGTTGCTGAAAAAATTGACCAAATCACCGAAAACTGCATTATCGTAGCGCATAATGTAAACTTCGATTATGGTTTTATTAGAAATGAGTTTAGAAAACTTGGTAAATCATTTGTTCGAAAAAAACTTTGTACAGTAAGGCTAAGCCGGCAAATATTACCCAATCTGTATTCGTACAGTTTAGGAAAAATAGCACAACAATTAGGTTTTAAAATTGAAGGAAGACACCGCGCTGCAGGCGATACAGATTTTACGGTTAAGCTTTTTGAAATATTATTAGAAAAAGATGCAGAGAAGTTTATTGATGTTGCTTTAAATCAGCGTTCTAGAGAATCTCTTATTCCGCCTAATCTTGATAAGACTAAGTTCGACTTATTACCAGAATCTTTGGGTTTATATTTTTTTAAAGACCGAAAAGGGAAGTTTATTTATATAGGCAAAGCCAAAAACATAAAAGCAAGGGTTGCAGACCATTTTGGTGGAAATACCAATACAAAATCTAAAAACCTGTTTTTAAAGCGAATTTGGGATGTTGAATATAAAATTTGCGCAAACGAAATGGTAGCTTTAATCGAAGAAGCACATGCCATAAAAAAGTATTGGCCTCCTTTAAACCGCTCATTAAAAGCCATTCAGCTTAATTATGGGGTTTACCATTACCAAGACCAAAATGGATATGATAGATTGGCAGTTGGCCAAACTGGAAAACACGATAAACCAATCATAAGCTTCAGGTATCAATACCAAGCTAGAAACTTTTTGGCAGAACTAGTTAAGAATTTTAATTTATGTCCAAAATTAACTGGACTTCAAGAGGGAGTAGGAGAGTGCGATAAATATTTTGAAACAGAATTCTGCTATTTGGCTTGCAATAAAGAAGAAACTTCTGAAGATTATAAAAAGCGATTTAAAAAAGCTCTTAACAAAATTGTAGCCCAGCAAAGCACCTATTTCATTACTGAAAAAACCTCTGATGGAGAAAACGACTCGATGGTGGTTTTTGAAAAAGGAAGATATATTGGATATGGAATAAAAGCACGAAATATTCCAGTAAAAAATATTGAAGAAGCCAAAAGTCTAATTCAATATGGCTATGATGACCAAGATATTAGGGGAATAATAGAATCTTATGTAAAGCGAAAAAAAGGCAAAGTTCAAATAACTTATTTCAATTAAGCTTTTCTTCCTACATATCTTACCACCATTGCTTTTCCTCTATGAAACTCACCTTCATCTAACTCTACCAATAACTCTTGTTGAATTACCTTTTTAAAACTTCCAAAATCTTGCTTTAAATCATTTACATCATAAAGCATATCAAGATCTTTTGGCCCACCTGAGTTATAAGGAATTTGTTTTTTCGAAAAAGCTTCTAAAATTATCCAACCTCCAGGCTTCAAGAATTTAATTAATTCAGTATGAATTTTATTTCTGTTTTGTTTGTGAAAATGGGCATAAACCAAACCGATAGCATCGTAAAACTCTGTTGGGGCTTTGTACTCCTCAATTTTATTGATGTAATATTTGAAATTTACATCAGACTTTTTAGCAAAAGTCAAAGCTTTTTCTCTACCCGATTCGCTAAAATCAACAGCATCAACTTCCCAACCCAAAGCAGCAGCAAAAACCGCATTTCGGCCTTCTCCCTCGCAAGGAAGCAGCAATTTTCCTGGTGGAATATTACCAATTTGGTCGGCAAAAAATACATTGGGTTCTTTTCCGTAGGCGTAATCTTCACTTTTGTAGCGCGAATCCCAAAATTCATTCATGCAATTAATTGTTTGTGGTTAGATTGCGCGAATTTAAGGTTTAATTAGCTCAAAAAAGAAATAACATCCTGCAAACATTCAGGTGAAACACCATGCGCCATAGGATAACTTTTAAATTGAAAATTGTAATTATTTTCTTCAAAGAATTGATAAGTTTTTTTTGCTTTATCGATGGTAATTACTTCATCATGGGTTCCATGAGTTGCAAAAAACGGAATTTCATTTTCCTTTAACTCCTTATTAATTAAATCGTTGTTTAAGTATCCGCTTAAAGCGATAACCTTATCAATTAAATTGGGATTATTTAGCGTTGTAGCCAAACTCAAAATTGCTCCTTGGCTAAATCCCAATAATGTAACCTTAGGTTTTGTGTCAAAAGCAGTTATGGCATTTTCAATAAATTCTTTTATTGCCTTTAAAGATTCTTTGGCCTCTGGAATGTTTGAAATAAAACCATCTTCTCCGGGATATAAATTATACCAAGCAAAACCTCCATAATAATCTATAGGAGCTTGAGTACTTAAAATGGTATATTTTTTTGGCAACATATGAGCGAAAGAGAATAAATCTTCTTTGTTGCTTCCTACGCCATGAAGTTGAATTAGCAATTCAGTTTTATCTTCAGAAACTTCTCTTGAAGGCAATAATTCGTAGAGTAAATTTAATTTTGGCTTTTGCATTTTGCAAAGCTAATGTCATAAAACCATAATTGATGAAGGTTAACCAATTAACTATTCAAAAAACAGCAAGAGTTTACCAACATGGAGAACCAAAAAATCCAATATTCAAATGGCTTTGCTTGCATGGTTATGGCCAGTTAGGGCAATATTTTTTAACTCCTTTTAATGGTTTGAATAAAGAAGAGCACTTTTTAGTTGCTCCTGAAGGATTTCATAGGTTTTACTTAAACGGAACTTATGGCAGAGTTGGTGCAAGTTGGATGACCAAAGAAGATAGGTTAACTGATATTGCTGACAATTTTAATTATTTAAACCTTGTAAAAACTAATTATTTAGATAATGTAAGTGGCAAGTTGGTTTGCTTCGCTTTTTCGCAAGGTGCTGCTACTTTGGTTAGATGGTTATCAAGTGCAAGTGTAATTCCTGATATTTTGTTGATTTGGGCAGGTTCTTTTCCCGAAGATGTAAATTATCCTCCTCTAAAACAAAAACTAAAAGAAACTAAAATTATTTATGCCATTGGCGATGAAGATGAATACAAAACAGCTGAAAGCATTCAAAAGCAGGAGGTTTTACTGTCCAATATTTCTGATAATATTATTAAGATAAACTTTAAAGGGAAGCACAAAATTTACCCTGAAGTTTTAGATAAAATTGTAGGGAGTTTTTAAGGAGTTTCTTCTCCTAAACCATACTTATCAATAAGGTAAATAAGTGAAGCAATAGAGGCACAGCCTAATTCTAATTCACGTTTATGAACATTCTCGAAAACATCATCTTCGGTGTGGTGAAAATCAAAATACCGTTGCGGGTCAGGCACAAAGCCTATTAAAGCAATTTTGTCATTTTTTAGCGGACCAATATCAACTCCTCCATAACCTTTTTCCCAAATATGAATGTTGTAAGGTTTTAGCAGGTTTTCCCATTTTCGAGCATTCATCAAATGATAGTTTTGGGCATCAAATGAAAAACCACGAGGCACAAATCCACCTCTATCGCTTTCAATTGCAGCAATATGCTTTTCTCCGCTTTTTTTGGCAAATTCTGCATAACTTTTGCCTCCGTTATTTCCGTTTTCTTCATTCATAAAAAGAATGCATCTAACAGTGTTTTTTGGTTTTATTCCTAATTCTTTGTAAATTCTCAAAACTTCAATAGAGTGAATTACACCTGCACCGTCATCATGAGCTCCTTCGCCAACATCCCAGCTGTCTAAATGACCCCCAACCACAATAATATTTTCAGGATTTTCACTTCCTTTTATCTCTCCAATAACGTTGTAGGAGGGAACCATCCCAAAATCTTTACAAGTTAAATTTAAGGCAAGCTTAATATTTTGGTTTCCTTTTGAAAGAGCTTCTAATAAATCTGCCTTCGAAGTGCTTATGGCAGCAGTCGGAATTTTTTCAATTCCATCTTCGTATCTCATTGAGCCTGTATGAGGGAAATCATCGGTTGGACTTGCAGCAGATCCTACCAAACAAGCTACTGCACCTTTTTTTGCAGCTGCAGATGCCCCATTAAACCTTTGGGTTGCGCAAGGTCCATAAGCTTCAAACGTGTTAATGGTAGTGGGGTCAAAGCCCTTGTTTAGCAAAACGATTTTACCTTTTACCATTTCGCTAGGAGTTTCTTCAAGTTTTTCTAAAGATTCGATTATAATAAGTGGTGCTTCTAAGTTTCCATTGGTACCAACGGAGCCACCTAAAGCCAAAACTTCAATTTCTTGGTTTATGGGGGTAATAATTGCTAACTTTTCTGTTGCGCCTCTGTACCATTTCGGAACCATAATGGGCTGTAACCAAACGCTATCGAAATCGTAGTTTTTCATCAACTCATTTCCCCATTCTACAGCTTTTTGAGCGCCTTCACTTCCCGAAATTCTGTTACCAACATCTTTACAAAGAGACCTTAAGTTGTTGTAGCTGTGTCCATTTGCCAATGCCTCGTTAAATATTTTTCTTATTTGAATTGAATCTTCTTTTTGAGAAAGCCCAACAAATTGAGAAAACACAAAAATGATAAGCATTAAATTTTTCTTCATAATTTCAATTATTCTTAAAGCAAAAAAGTCAAAATTTTAATTATTGTTTGGAAAATATCCAAGATTTTTTCAAATCTAAGCGAATAATATCCAATTTTGGAGCCCAAATCCTAATAAAGCATGATTAACATAAGGCCAATTGAGCTAGAAGATAACGAAGAGGTAAAAAAGGTAATTAAAACTGTTTTAGGAAGTTTTGGTGCCAATAAACCAGGCTTTGCCTCTCAAGACCCTGAATTGGAAGACATGTACAATAGCTATAACAGAGATGGCTATGCATACTGGGTAGTTGTAATAGATGGAGAAGTAAAAGGTGGTGGAGGAATTGCCCCATTAAAAGGAGAAGATTTAACTTGGTGTGAATTGCAGAAAATGTATTTTTTACCTGAGCTAAGAGGGAAAGGAATGGGAAAAGAACTACTTAAAATATGTTTAGATTTTGCTTCTAAAAATTACATTTACTGTTATCTTGAAACATTAGATTCTATGAATTCTGCAAAGCATCTTTACCTTTTAAACGGATTTAAATATTTGGAAATTCCTATGGGGGAAACCGGTCATACAGGTTGCAATACTTGGATGAAAAAGAAATTACAATAGGCTAAATTGTTTCAAGTGATACTTGATATGTTTAGATTGAAATAAAAGCCATTCTTCTTTGTTTAGCTCACCAAAAACTGGATGCATAAAGAGTGTTTTAGGATTTTCATTATGATAATCATAAAATGTAATAATCTCTTTTTGCAGAGAAATAATAGCGTCCAACAAATTATCCTTTCTTAATTTATTCAATTTACCGGGTTCTCCTTCAGCACTTTGAACGTTTTGTTGAAACTCTTTATCACTAAAAAGAAAATTTCTTCTTTCGGTTAATTTTTCAGCTGCTGTTTGAAGTTTAACTTGAAATCTTCCATTTGAAATTAACCAGCTTCCAATAATGTGTTCAACCATGTGTTGTGGTGTCATTATGCCCCACAATGGCTTTTGGTTGTCTTCAAGTTGCTTTAGTTTGTCGATTAAATCAGTTTTAAAAAATGTATCAGCGTAAACTTGGTAAATTTGGTTATTCATAGTTGTGTACTTATCACGACAAATAAAATCTTTTAATTAATGGAATTTCGAAAAAATTTAATCATGAAAATAAAATTATCACTATTTACTTTGGTTTTGGCATTTGTAGGTTATTCAATGGTTTCTTGTGCACAAGACAGCAAAAGACAAAGTCCTTTGGCAAAATCAGAAGGAAAAGTTGGAAATGCAGAGCTAGTAATTTCTTATTCTCAACCTTTTGTAAAAGGTAGAGAGATTTGGGGAGATTTAGTGCCTTATGAAAAAGTTTGGAGAACTGGTGCTAACGAAGCCACAACCATTGAATTAAGCCAAGACATTATGGTGGAAGGAAAAATGCTAAAAGCAGGTAAATACAGTTTGTTTACAATTCCAACAGAAGAAAATTGGATCGTTATTTTTAACGAAACTTGGGAACAATGGGGCGCTTATAAATATGAAGAATCTAAGGATGTTTTGCGTGTTGAAGTTGCTCCAAAAATGCTGGATAAGAACGTCGAAAAACTAACGTTTTCAATTAATGGTGGCTTAATTTTATTGCAGTGGGAAAAATTAACCTTACCCATAAAAGTTTCAGCTAAGTAATTGAAAAACCTAATTTTCACCTTTTTATTTTTTGGCTTATTTTCTTGTCAACCAAGTAATAATCCTGTTCTTCAAGAAACTGAAAAGCTAAGTAAATCTGATTCAATAATTAGCAAAGCAATAGAGGTTTATGGCATGCAAAACCTTGATAAAGCTAATTTAGAATTTACATTCAGAGAGTATTATTACACTGCAAATTTGAATAGCGGTGAGTTTGAATACACGCGATTAATTGTAAATCCAGATTCGGTGTACGATGTACTTAACAATAACAGGTTTGAGCGTTTTGTAAATGGAGTTAAAGCTGAAGTTGACTCTTTAAAAGCAGTTGCTTATTCAAACTCTATAAATTCAGTTTGGTATTTTGCTTTACTTCCATTGCGGTTGAAAGATGAGGCTGCACGCAAAGATTACGTTGGTGCAATAGATTTAAATAACAAAACTTATCATGCAATTAAAGTTACTTTTTCTGAAGAAGGAGGAGGACAAGATTTTGATGATGAATATATGTATTGGTTTGAAGAGAATACTTTAAAAATGCCAATGTTCGGTTACAATTATTCTACCACCGGAGGCGGAGTAAGGTTTAGAGTTTTAGAATCTGATACCTTGGTAAATGGAGTTTTGTTTCAAGATTACTACAACTTAAAACCAAATTCAATAAAAACGCCTTTAGATTCTCTTCCTTTTTTATGGATTGAAAATGAGCTAGATACCATTTCGGTAATTGAAAATAAATCTGTTAAGGTTATATTTTTTGACTAAATAATTCATTTATTGTATTCATTTTCACTTCATGTAACAATTTAGCTTAAATTAGTGTAAACCAAAATCTTAAACCATGAAATTTTTAAAATTATTAGGAGGATTAATTGTAGTAGTTATTCTTATTGTTGTTTTTCTTGGCTTTATTATGCCAAAGGAATACAGCGTTGAAAAAACTGTAAACATTGATGCCCCAAAACAAGTTATTTGGAAAAACGTCAACAACTTTAAAGCCATGGACCAATGGAGTCCTTGGCGTGAAATGGATCCAAACCAAAAAACTGAATACATTGGAGAAAGCGGTGAAGTAGGTTCAATGACAAAATGGGAGGGAGATCCAAATACTATTGGAACAGGAAGCCAAGAGTTAATGCTTTCAACTCCTTTTGAAAGAATTGAAACTAAACTTAGGTTTATGGTTCCTTGGGAAGCAGAAAATGATGTTTACGTTAGCATTTCTCCAAACGAAAACGGTTATTCTGTTGCTTGGGGATTTTCTGGAAAAATGGATTTCCCGATGAATGTCTTTTTGCCTTTGATGGGAATTGAAGAGGGAGTTGGAAATGATTTCACAAAAGGCCTTACAAAGCTTAAAGAAATTTGTGAAACTCAATCTAATTTGGGCAAATACAAAGATTGGGAAGTAAACTTGGTCGAGCTACCAATAAAGTATTTTGTAGCAGTTAGAGATACTATAAAAATGCAAGACATGTCGAATTTTTATGCCCAAAACTTTGGAAAACTTTATGGCTCAATAACGCAAAATGGCACTGAAATGAGTGGGCAACCAAGTGGCCTAATTTACTTATGGGACGAGGAAAACAATACTACTGTTATGGCTGCAGCAATTCCTGTTGTAGCTGAAACCAATATACAGGGTTTTGAATCTGTTGTATTTGAGGGAGGGAAAGCTTTACAAATTGATTACTATGGAGATTATGAAGGTTCTGGAGATGCCCATTGGGCTATGGACGAATGCATTCAAGATTATGGCTTTGAGGTTACGGAGCCAGTTATTGAAGAATACATTACTGATCCAATGGAAGAGCCAGATACAAGTAAATGGTTAACAAGAATCACTTATAAATTAAAATAAAAGAAGGCCGAAAGGCCTTTTTTTATGATTTATCGTCTAATGTTAAGGCTTCATTCATTACCATTTTAAGGTTTTCTAAATCTAGATTTTCGTCATTTTCATCATAAACCAAACTACCTACCATTTTTCTACCTCGGGTTTCTAAACGATGAATGTTTTTTTCAAATTTATTTGCTCTTAAAAAAGTAATATCAATTCCACCTGTTTTAGGGCAATTGATATAACAAATCCATTTATTTCTTGTGTAAAATGGTATTCCGTATTTAATAGATGAGTTTACACCATCATAAGATTTTAAAAAACGATGTAAAAAAAGAGCCAGCTCACGTTTGGCCGGCTCTAATTTTAAAAAGTAATTGTCAACTGATTTTTCCATTATTCATCATCTGGAATTTTATTAATTTCTTCTTGCAGCATTTCAATTATGGCAGTTTTTGTTGCGTTGGTTTTGTAGTTGGCAATTTCAGCTTGTTTTTTCATGAACTTAAGCATTGCTTTTTTCTTAATTTCATAAGCCATAAAAACTGTGTAGTTATCGCCATTGTAGAATTTTTTCTCGCCAATTTTTCGCAAATCAGCAATCTGCGTATTCATTACTTGCCTTGTTAAACTTTCAAACTGCTCCATTACTTCACTAGCGTCTGCATTAGCTGCTTCGTTTAAATATTGGTCGGCAACTTGGCGCATGGTAGTATTAACTTGGCCCGCTAATTCACTTTTGGCATTCATATCTGCTTTTCCGTAGGCAATGTTCTCTTTAGAACTTTCACCTTTTCCGGTTCCTCTAAAGTACCTGCTGTTAGATTCGTAGGCATTGCCATCAAAAGGCTCTTTTACTTTACTTCCAAATGGTTTCGATTTGCATCCTGCCAAAGAAATTAATGCTACTAAGGCGAATATTAAAATGTGTTTTGTTTTCATGATATTTTGCTTTGTTGCCAAATGATAAAATTTTGTGCCAAAAATAATTTTCTTATCGCCATTTAATTTTTACGATACGTTCATTTTTCTTTATTTCTTTAGGAAGCATTTTTAAAATACTGTCTTGTAGTGAATTAAGAAGCATTTTTTTGTTAAAAGTTTTGTGTGTAACCAAACTAACTTCTCTAACAGGTTGCGGGTCTTCAAACTTTTTTACCCATTTTTTCTCATATTCCCAATCAATACTTAATTGAGGAACAAGGGTATAACCTAAACCTTTTCTTACCATATTTTTTAAGGTTTCTATAGATCCACTTTGGTAATAAAACCCTTCGTGGTCGGTAGCATGTAGTTTTCCGCAAATATTGAGTGCTTGGTTTCTAAAGCAATGACCTTCTTCTAAAAGCAGTAATTCATCACCATCAAGTTGAGACGGTTTTATTGAATTGCTATTTGCCAAAGCATGATTTTCTGGATGATAAAAAACAAATGGTTCGTAAAATAAAGGAATTTCCTTTAAAGTTGATTCGTCTAAAGGAGTTACTACCAATCCGATATCTAATGTATCGGCCTTTAATTCTTTAATAATATCAAGGGTTTGTAATTCTCTAATAACCAATTTTACTTCGGGGTGATGTTTTCTGAAATGCGGTAAAAACAATGGCATTAAAAAAGGAGCTAGAGTAGGGATGATGCCCAATCTGAATGTTCCTGCCATCGATTCTTTTTCATTTGAAACCAAATCTTTAAGTTCGGTTACATCTCTAATTATCTCCCTAGCTTTATGAATTAGTTGTTCTCCAGCTTTAGTTGGAGTTAATGGTTTTTTTGACCTATTGAATATTTTAATGCCAATTTCATCTTCCAACTTTTTTACCTGCATCGTTAATGTAGGTTGTGTAACGAAACATTTTTCTGCAGCGGTTACAAAATGGCGATAATTATCTAGTGCAATTACATATTCTAGTTGTTGGAGAGTCATTGTTATAATTATTTATGATAAAAGTATATATAATATCAATTTGATTGATAAGTATTGTGAAAGTATATTCGAATAAAATTTATAACCAAAAACTATATATTATGAAAACTATCGAAAATTTAAATAATTTATTATCAACATCAGCGGTTTTTTACCAAAATGTTAGAACTTATCATTGGTATGTAAAAGGTCCAAGATTTTTTGATTTACACGAAAAATTTGAGTTGCTATATACTGAAACTGCTTTAACTGTTGATGAATTAGCCGAAAGAATTTTAATGCTAGAAGGCAAACCTTTGCACAGTTTAACCCAATATTTATCAAATTCAGCTATTAAAGAAACTTCAACTACCACAGGCGCAGATGCTATGGTAAATGAGGTTGTTGAAGCCTTGGAGGTAATTTTAAAAATTGAGCGTGAAACATTAGCTGAAGCTTCTGAAAATAATGATGATGGTACAGTTTCTTTAATGTCTGATTTGATTGGAAAAAATGAAAAACACCTCTGGATGTTTAAAGCCTTTTTAGGATAAAATCTACACACATGTTTGCAGTTATTTACAGATTTAAGGTAAAAGAAGGAAGTCAAGAAGTTTTTGAAAAATCTTGGAGAGACTTAACAAAGTTGATTTTTGAATACGAAGGAAGCTTAGGCTCCAGACTTCACCAAGCAAGCGGTTTAGACTATATTGCTTATGCCCAATGGCCTGATGAAGAAACCTGGAAAAACTCAGGTGGCAAAATGCCACCTGAGGCTAATGAATTAAGAAAAAAAATGAGAGAGTCAACTCTTGAAATTGAAACACTTTATGCCATGCAAGTAAAAGATGACCTGCTAAAAAAAGTATCATAAAAAGAAATTAATTTCGATTATTTCTAATAAACAATACTCAAATTTGTTGAGTGAATAATTTCAAAGAAAAAACGGTTTCTGTTTCCTCAGAAAAGTTAAAAACTCAAATTAATTTTATACAAACTCAGTTAGGTGAATTAAAAGAGGCTAACACCAATGAAACAAAAAGCACTGCAGGCGATAAGCATGAAACAGGTAGGGCTATGGTACATCTTGAGCAAGAAAAACTTTATAGCCAATTGGGGCAATTTCAAAAGCAGTTTTCGTTTTTCAATTCCTTAAACTTTCAACCTCAAAAATCGGTTTCAATTGGTAGTTTGGTAAAAACAAGTCAGGCCAATTATTTTGTATCAGTTGGCATTGGAGCCTTGGTTGTGGATAATGAAAATGTTTTTGCTGTTTCAGCAGCATCACCTATAGGTAATTTACTTTTGGGTAAAAATGTAAATGATGTATTTTCTTTTAATGGAAAAGAAATAAAAATTTCAGAAATATTATAAAATGCCAAAGTACAGACTTTTAACTGCCGATGAGTTACATGTTTTAAAAAAAGAATTTATTGATTTTTTGGTGGTAAATGGAATTGCAGCCAATGATTGGGAGAAAATAAAAAAGGAAGATATTTCGAAGGCAGAGAAAACCATTGAACTATTTAGTGATGTTGTACTAGAAGGAAGTTTAAGGAAAATAAAATACCTTAAAAAGATTGAAAAAACAACAATGTACTTTTTTAGGTTTGATGAAGAAGAAGCCCATTTAATTTTGTTAGAACAAAATCAAGAGACCCAACAAGTAAAGAAAAGCTCGAAAAAATACCAAAAAAGTAGGGAAGAGGAGTTGTTTAAAATGTTAAACTCCGGGTGTGAAATAGACGAAAAAGAACTCTTTGAGCAGTTTTAAGCATCTTTCATACTTAATTGAATTCGCTTTCTAGATTCATCAACTTCAACCACTTTTACTTTTACTTCTTGGCCCAATTTAACTACTTCATTTGGGTCTGATACAAATCGGTTTGCCAATTGAGAAATATGCACCAACCCATCTTGTTTTACGCCCAAATCTACAAAGGCCCCAAACTTGGTTATGTTGCTAACAATTCCGGTTAAAGTCATGCCTTCAGTCAAGTCTGCAATGGTTCTTATGTTTTTATCAAACGAAAATTGCTTTGCTTTTCCGCGTGGATCTCTGCCTGGTTTTTGTAACTCGGCAAGCATATCCTTTAAGGTTAATAAACCAACTTCTTTATCAACATATTTCTCAATATTAATTTTTGAAATTGCTTCTTTGTTGCCAACAATGTTGGATAATTCAATACCAATATCATTAACCATCTTTTTGGCAAGTTCATACCTTTCGGGATGTATAGCACTGTTGTCAAGCGGGTTTTTACTTTTTGGTATTCTTAAAAATCCTGAAGCTTGTTCAAATGCTTTTTCTCCCAACCCTTTTACTTTTTTTAGTTCTAGTCTGCTTGTAAAGGCTCCATTTTCATCGCGATAAGCAACTATATTTTCCGCCAATTTTGGCCCAATACCCGAAACATAAGCCAACAAGTGTTTACTCGCAGTATTTAAATGCACGCCAACTTTGTTCACGCAACTTTCTACAACCCTATCTAAACTTTCTTGCAAAAGAGTTTGGTTTACATCATGCTGATATTGGCCAACTCCAATAGATTTTGGGTCGATTTTTACCAATTCCGCCAATGGGTCCATCAATCTTCTACCAATAGAAACTGAACCTCTAACTGTAACATCATATTGAGGAAATTCTTCTCTTGCAACTTTTGAAGCTGAATAAATAGAGGCGCCTGCTTCATTCACCACATAGGCTTCCATGTTGGCATCGAACTTTATTTTGTATCTGATGAAATCTTCGGTTTCTCTGCCTGCAGTTCCGTTTCCAATAGCAATGGCCTGAATTTTATAGGCATTAGCCAATTGCCTAATTTTTGAAGCCGCTTTATTGGTTTGATTTTGCGGAGGATGTGGATAAATGGTTTCGTTGTGCAATAGTTTTCCGTTTTCATCTAGGCAAACTACTTTACAACCAGTTCTAAAACCTGGATCTATGGCTAATATTCTTTTAGTGCCTAAAGGCGAAGCCAAAAGCAATTGGCGCAAATTTTCTGCAAAAACAGTAACAGCGCTTTCATCTGCTTTTTCTTTTAACTCATTTTTAAATTCGGTTCCTAAAGAAGGTTGAAGTAACCTTTTGTAACTGTCTTTTGCTGCCGCTTGAAGATAAGGAGTGCATGAGTTTTTACTTTTTATTATGGCACTTTCAATTTTTTCTATCGCTTTTTCTTTTTCGGGTTTAATTTTTAAGCGAATTATTTTTTGTTGTTCAGCTCTGAAAATGGCTAAAATTCTATGACTCGGAATTTTTTTGATAGGTTCTGAGAAGCTGAAGTAATCTTTAAATTTTACTCCTTCTTCTTCTTTACCTTTAACGAGTTTGGTTTCAATTAGGGCTTCGTTTTTAAACAAATATCTTAAGCCATTTCTTACATATGGCCTTTCGTTAATCCATTCAGCCATAATGTCTTGGGCGCCTTCAAGGGCTTCTTCAATTGAATTTACATGTTTTAAAAATTTGTTTGCATAGCTTTCAACATCGGTAAGATTTTGACCCATGATTGATGCTGCCAAAGGTTCTAGTCCTTTTTCTTTTGCTATGTCGCCTTTTGTTTTTTTACGTGGTTTATACGGAAGGTAAATATCTTCTAAAGCTTGAGCATCCCAAGTTTCATCAATGGCTTTTTGTAGTTCAGGTGTTAGTTTACCTGAATCTTTAATTGTCTCTAGAATCAGTTCCTTTCGCTTAGTTATTTCTTGTAATTTTTTAAATTGAAGACTAATTTTTTCAATTTCGGTTTCATCTAAATTTCCTGTAGCTTCCTTTCGGTACCGAGAAATAAACGGAATTGTAGCTCCTCCATCAAGTAATTGGATTACACTTTTACATTGTTCCTTCGAAATTTGAATTTGGCTAGCTAAAAGATTGATGATTTTATTTTCCTCCATAGGTATTGCGAATAGTCATTTTTTGAACCTCAATCTTAACCTATTTTTGAAAACAAAAAGCTATGAATCCGAAAGTATTTTGGGGAGTTGTAATCGTTTTTATTGGATTATACATGATATTCAATGGGTTATTCAAATTCAATTTTCCTGTTTTTAAAATAATTCTATCCGTTGTAATAATTTATTTTGGGTTTAAACTTCTATTTGGAAGTTTTGGAAAAAACAATTTCGACAAACCTGGCGAGTATAACGCCGTCTTTTCATCTCGAAATTTTAATGTTTCTAACATTTCTGAAAACTCTGAATTCAATATTGTATTTGGAAACAGCAGGATAGATTTAAGAAACACCGGATTTAACAAACCTGATTTAGATCTTGAGATAAACTCTGTATTTGGAAACACTATAGTTTTTTTACCTAAAACCGTTGATTGTTAAATTAAGGGTAGCGCCGTTTTTGGCTCTGTAATTACCCCTGATGGAATCATGGCTTCTTTTGGAGATACCAACTATTTAAGTGAACAAAATCAAACCACCAAATTAAATATTGAGGCGAACGCTGTTTTTGGCAGGGTGGAGGTGATTCAGTAATTCGTGGCGAATAGTTTAATTTGGTATTAATGTTAATAATCACCTTATATTAAATGGTGTTCTACTTTTAGAATAATTGGTTTTACAACCTTTGTAACCATCTAGCAAACAAAACATCGTGAACCAAATAATTGTTTGCTTCTTTTATTACCAACTCTTTATTAATAAGCGATTTAAGCGCTGACCTTACAGTACTTGCTGCACCCAAATTATGACTTAATAAAAATTCACTTGCTTGAGGGTTTTGAACTGCTTCATCTTTTGCAATTGCCTTTAAAAGGTTAAATTGACCGTCAGAAAGAAGGTTAGAATAGTTTGCAAAAACAGGTGCTTCTTGTTTTAATAAACTTTCTCTAATTTCATGCAAATCCGCTTCTTCAATTGATTTGTTTAGTTCGAATAACCTATTACACTGCAATTGTATGGTGTAGGTTTGGCCTCTAGCCCAAGAATAAATATCGCTTATTATTTTAATTGTAATTTTCCTTTTGCCAAAGTGGTTTTGAATAAAAGCATTGTAAAGGTTTAATGGAATTGGCTCAATTCCCATTAATTGGGTGCTCTTATAAAAAGGTCTATTTTTATCAGTAAACATACTTTTAAGAAGGTTTCTCTCGCTGCCACTAAAAATTATTCGAACCTTCGGGTAGGTTTGGGCAAAAAAACGAAAAGCAGGTTCTGCATCAACATCATTAAACTTTGTAATTTCTTGAAATTCATCAAGAATTAAGGTGGTTAGGTTTTCTTGATTATTTAAAAACTTACCAATTTCATTTAAGGTGTTTTCAGAAGATTTTTTTGATTTTATTGAAGTTTCTACCTCAGGTAAAAATGTAATTGGATTAAAACTAAAGGCTAAACCTAATGAAGCCAAAAGCTCTTGTAAAGATTTTTGAATTCCCTTTACCTTTAATGTTCCAAAGTGCTGATATACAGCATTTATTATTTTTCCATTTGCTTGATTAAGAGTTTTGCTTCCTAAAAAGTCCACATAAATCACATTTGCTTTTTGTGTTTTTTCTATTTCATCTTTTAACAAATTCAGTAAGGCTGTTTTACCAAGCCTTCTCCAAGCATGCAGAACCACATTTCTATCATTTAATAAGTGGCTAATTAAATCTTGTAATTCAGTTTCTCTGTCGCAAAAATATTCTCGACCCTGAAAACCTTGTATTTTAAACGGATTTGTTACTCGTGCCATTAGGCAAAAGTAATTCTTTTATTGTTATGACGAAAAGTTCGTCACGAACTTTTCGTCACGAAAGTTTAGCGATGAGACATTCGGTTTCTATAAAAAAGATTCCCCTTTACATGGGGAATGGCAAAAGGCAATGAGGTTAATTTAATACTAACTTCACAGTTACTCCATGGCTTATTGAGGAACAAAAAAAACGATAGGATCTCATCAAGTAGATTCCATCTTTTTTCCTGTGGAAAAAATCGAATTGACGGCTTTAATTAAATCTAATACTTTTCATTATGTACTCCAACTGCTCTGCCAGATGGGTCATTCATGTTTTTAAAAGCCGCATCCCATTCTAAAGCAATAGGAGTAGAGCAAGCCACAGAAGGAACCGAAGGAACCGTTAAGGCAGCTGTTTTAGAAGGGTAATGCTCCTCAAAAATACTTCGGTATAAAAACTCTTCTTTGTTCAAAGGGGTTTGCTCAGGGAATTTATAATGAGCATTTTCCAATTGGTCATCTGTAACTTGGGTATTGGCAACTACTTTTAACTCATCAATCCAACTGTAGCCTACACCATCGCTAAACTGTTCTTTTTGTCTCCAAGCAACACTTTCGGGTAAATATTTCTCGAATGCTTTTCGAACCACCCATTTTTCCATGCGTTCTTTGGTAATCATTTTATCTTGCGGATTCAAGCGCATGGCTACATCCATAAAATCTTTGTCTAAAAATGGAACTCGACCTTCAATTCCCCAAGAAGCCAAAGATTTGTTGGCTCTTAAGCAATCGTATTGATGTAATTTGAAAAGTTTTCTTACCGTTTCTTCATGAAACTCTTTTGCATTTGGTGCTTTGTGGAAATACAAATAGCCTCCAAAAAGTTCATCTGCACCTTCACCTGATAATACCATTTTAATTCCCATTGCTTTTATGGCTCTTGCCATCAAATACATTGGAGTAGAAGCTCTTACAGTGGTAACATCGTAGGTTTCTAAGTGGTAAATTACATCCCGTATGGCATCTAAACCTTCTTGAATCGTAAAAATTATTTCGTGGTGAACTGAGCCAATATGTTTCGCAACTTTTTGTGCTGCAGCCAAATCTGGCGAGCCTTTTAAACCAATGGCAAAAGAATGCAATTGAGGATACCAAGCTTGGGTTTGGTCGTTTTCTTCAACTCTTTTTTCAGCATACATTTTGGCCAAAGCCGACGTAACCGAAGAATCTAATCCGCCCGATAGCAAAACTCCGTATGGCACATCGCTCATCAATTGGCGTTTTACAGCCGCTGAAAGTGCATCGTGCAAATCTTGAATATTAGTTGAATTATTTTTTACATTTTCAAAATTTTCCCAATCTCTCGAGTACCATTTTACCGGAGCTTCATTGTTATTTGTTAGGTAATGGCCCGGAGGAAACAATTCTATTTTATTGCAAATTCCTTCTAGTGCTTTTAATTCAGAAGCAACATAAAAAGTGCCGTTGTTATCCCAACCCATGTAAAGTGGAATAATCCCCATGTGGTCGCGGGCAATAAGGTAATTGTTGTTTTCTACATCGTATAAAGCAAAACCAAAAATCCCGTTTAAATCGTCTAAAAAGTTGGTGCCTTTTTCTTGGTAAAGGGCCAATATTACTTCACAGTCTGAAGCAGTTTTAAATTGATATTTATTTTTTAGGTTGGCTTTAAGTTCTTTGTGGTTGTAAATTTCTCCGTTGGCAGCTAAAACCAAATTGTTGTTCTCACTAAAAAGCGGCTGTTTACCCGAAGTTGGGTCAACAATGGCCAATCTTTCATGCGCTAAAATGGCATTTTCACAATCAAAAATCCCACTCCAATCTGGACCACGATGTCTGATTTTTTTTGACATCTCCAATATTTGAGGTCGTAAATGCTCTGCTTTTTCTTTTAGTTCAAAAACACAAACTATTCCACACATAAATTCAATTTAGAAAAATCAAAAATATAATTTCGAAACCACCAAATATTCTACAAAACTTAAATTTTACGATGTAAAACTTCTAAAATATTTGACTCGGTTTTAAAACAAATACAAGAAAGAGTAAGTTACTTTTGCAAACTGAAAAAATTTTGCATGAAACAAGCTCTTTTGGGGATATTAATCTCGATTTTTAGTATTTCAGCTTTTGCCCAAGTTTCTATTAAAGGATATGTTTACAATGGAAACAACAAAAATCCTTTGGTAGGCGCTAATATTATTGTTCAACAATCAGAAAATGGAACAACTACCAACCAAGATGGATACTTTGAAATAATTGATTTAAAACCATCATTATACACAATCGAAGTTTCTTATACTGGATTCAAAAAACAAGTATTTCATCAACTTCAAGTTAATACCATTTCACCCATTGTTTTAGAAGTTAAGCTAGAGGAACAAGTTAATGAGTTGGAAGGTGTTGAAATAAGGTCTGAAGCTTTCAAAAAAACAATGGAGAGTCCACTTGCGGTTAAAAATATCAACAGGGTAGAAGTACAAGCAATTCCTGGAGCGGTTATGGATGTTTCGAAGGCTATTCAATCTTTGCCGGGTGTTTTACCCCGAGTTTCTTTTGGTTACGGAATTATTGTAAGAGGAGGAGCATCAAACGAAAACCGTTTCTTTTTAGATGGAATTGAAATTCCGGCAATCAACCACTTTAATGTGATGGGGGCAACTGGTGGGCCAAATGGACTCATCAATTTCGATATGCTATCTAACACAAATTTGTATTCGAGTGCTTTTCCTGCCGAATATGGAAATGCTTTGAGCTCGGTTTTAGACATGCAACAACGCGAAGGAAGAACAGACAGAATTGGAGGAAAAATTATTGTTGGTTATACCGATTACGGCGCTGTAATAGAAGGTCCGTTAGGAAAAAAGGCCAATTACTTGTTTTCGTATAGAAAGTCTTTTTCTGAGTATTACCTAAAAGCCTTTGATGTTCCTGTTTTGCCTGCTTATTCTGATTATCAGTTTAGAACAAAAATAAATTTAGATGCCAAAAACGAATTGATTTTAACTGGATTAGGAGGAAACGATAAATACCGATTAAATCTTGACGCAGATGCAAGCGACGCGCTTTTGTATAATGTTGGTTACATACCTGAAGGGGACCAAAGTTTATATGCTTTTGGAGCAAATTACAAGCACTACTTAAAAAACTCTTATTACAATTTTGTGGTAAGTAGAAATTCGTTTACAAGTGTGGCAGATAAATTCAAAAATAATTCGGGTGTTGAGGCTGATAGACTCTTAAAATACCAAGCAGAAGAAAACGACAATAGACTTAGGTTTGAGCATAATCTTTTTCATGGCGATGTTAAATACAAGTATGGTGTTAATTTAGATCAAAGCTTGATTAGTGTAGATAATTTCGCTTTAAGTGCAACCCAAAAAGGAATTGATACTTTAAATATAAAAAGCTCAACAGAGTTTTTACGTTACGGAATTTTCGGAAATTACAGCAATACTTTTTTTGATGGAGCTTTAACCATGAGTTATGGCTTTAGAATGGACGGAACTAACTTGAACAAAAAAATGCAAAATCCTTTGAATCAGTTTTCGCCAAGAGCAGCAATTTCTTATAACATCAACGAAAAGTGGAGTTTAAATTCTAATGCAGGAATTTACTATCAATTGCCTCCAAGCATCGTTATTGGGTACTTTGACGAAACTGCTCCAGGAGCAGAGCTAGATTTTATTAGTTCTAATCATTACGGGTTGGGAGTTGAATACAAGTACAAGGAAAGCTACCGATTTAGTATAGAGTTATTCTCAAAAACTTACGATCAGTATCCGTTTTTGTTAAGAGATTCAATTGCAATGTCCAATGCTTTGGCAGATTATGTTGTTGTTGGCAACCAACCAACCGATGCAACAGGCGAGGGCAGAAGCTATGGTGCAGAGTTGTATGTTCAGCAAAAGCTAAAAAGCAATTATATGTGGATGCTTTCTTACACATATAGTGTAAGTGAGTTTAAAGATAAAAATGGAGTCTTTGTTCCTTCCTCGTGGGATACAAGACATATTTTGAGTCTATCTGGCTTAAAAAGATGGGATAATAACTGGCAATTGGGAATTAGATTTAGGTATGCAGATGGAACACCTTATACTCCTTTTGATTTAAATGCTTCGGCAGATATTAATAACTGGAATGTGGTAAATCGCGGAATTTATGATTACAACAGGTTAAACCAAGAACGAATTCCTGCTTTTCATGCTTTGGATGTAAGAGTTGATAAGCATTTCTTTTTTAACAAGTGGAATTTTTCGGTTTACCTAGATGTTCAAAATTTTTACAGTGCTAGCATAGAATTACAGCCCTATTTAACTGTGCAAAGAGATGATAATTTTAATCCAATTGTAGATCCTAATAATAGTTCTAATTATTTACTCGATCAAATTAATAGCGATACAGGTAGGGTTTTACCAACCTTTGGTTTGATTGCTGAGTTTTAGAGTTGTTAATGAGTTTTTGGTTTTAATTTATCATTAAAAATTCAACATTCAGTAGCAGGGTTTTCAAACATTTCGTTTTCTTTTCCTTCACGAGCAGGAGAGAGGCATTTAAAGTCTTTTTCAATCAAGATATGAAGTTTATTTCCTTCAATTTCAATGGTTTCTTCAAAACCTACTTTGGTTTCATCTTGCCAAGTTTGAGCAGTTTCTTGATTGATGAAAAGTTGTAATTTATTATTCTCGAAACTTGCTAAAAATCCCAATTTTTCATTCGGAATTAATTCATAATTAAAAATATTTGAGCCTATTTTGGTTTCAGCTATTACAGAAACTCCTGCAATTATTTGATCAACTTCGGGCTTGGTTAACCTTAAACGTATGCTGTTGTTTTGTATGCGAAGCTTCATAAAATATATTCTGAGTTTGTGTAAATATTAAAACTATGTTCTTTGGTAAAACCAACCAAACAAATATTGAATTTTTCTGCTGTTTCTACAGCCAAAGAAGAGGGAGCTCCAATAGCTACAATAAACTGAATACCTGCCATGTAAGCTTTCTGAATTAGCTCAAAACTAGCTCTACCACTTAAAACCAAAACTCTATTTATAAAGGGTAAAGCTTCATGATTTAAGCCCCATCCTATTAATTTGTCTAGGGCATTGTGTCGGCCAACATCTTCTTTTAATTGTAATAAATTACCTTCTAAATCAAACAAACCAACCGCATGCAAACCTCCTGTATGTTCAAAAACAGCTTGTTGGCCTCGTAATTTGTTTGGCAAATTGAAAACAATGTTTTTGGCTAATTTTTCGGTTGATTTGGATTGTGGAAAAGGACATATGCTTTCTAAAGATTCAATTGAAGCTTTTCCGCAAACCCCGCAAGAAGAGTTCATGTAAAAATTTCGGTCTAGTTTACTTTCTTCAAAGGTTGCAGTTGATTTTAACTCAACACGAATAACATTGCCTTCTTCTTCAATTTTGCCTCTGTCGGTGCAATATTTAATGGATAAAATTTCACTTATTTTATTTAAAACGCCTTCAGATACCAAGAAACCTTGGGCTAATTCAAAATCGTTACCTGGAGTTCGCATAATTACTGCGATGCGTTTTTCTTGTCTATTTTCAAGTTCCCCAAAACCTAATCTAATTTCAAGAGGTTCTTCGGTGGCAACCAAATCGGGTAGGGCTAGGCTTTGGTCGTTTTTAACCTTGGTAATATTTATTGCTGCCACCCTCGATTTTTGCATTCCCCAAATTTAGGCTTATCAATGTTAAATTTTTGAACTAAGACAAATAAAAGAATTGCCAATTAATTCTTAAAAACCTTAAAAGTTTGTTTCCCTTTATTGGTGTAAACATTTATGAAATAAATAGCATTTGGGTATTGCTTTAAACTAAAAGATTTAGAATTAGAATAATTTTCCACTTTTAGCAATAGATTTTGCCCAAAAACATTATAAACTTCTAGGTTTATTATTTTTTGATTAGCCATAACCCAAACTTTGTCTGCTGTTGGATTTGGAAAAAGATTTATGATTGATTTATTGTAAAACCCATCAAATCCTTGCACAAAATTTAAATTGATTGAACCATTAACAATATTGAAAACACCACCTGTAATATTAGAATTATCATTATCAATGGTTAGTTTGGTTGGTGTTTGGTTGCTTAACCTAGCATCATCACCCATAATAAAGTAAACTCCAAAAGGAAGGTTCTTAAATTTAAAAGAACCTGCGGTATCTGTAGAATTATATCTTAAAATTTGAAAGTTTGTATCGGTTAGCAATAATGGTAAGTTTGAGAATGCCTCCTTTTTGGCTTTTCCTGCTCCTTTGTAAATGTTTCCGGCAATAAACCCTGATCCTCCGGTGTTTAGACCTTGTAGGGTGCTAATTTCAATGGTTTGCGGCCCACATTGTTCTTCTAAACTATCGGCTTGCAAAAAGGTGGCTCCGTTTGAGAAATAAGTCGGAATTTCAAAAGGATGAAGAGATGAATCTGGTACAACCTTTATATAATATTTTGGCAGATTACTATGAAGTGTAAAAGTCCCATTACTTGAAATTAAGGAAGTATCTTCAGAAAAAACTGTAGAATCAATTGGATTGAAGCCAATCATGTAAGCTAATCCTCCTTGAAGGTTATTGCCAGAATTTGACTTTGCAATTCCTGAAACTGTACTAACCAAATTAGTATCTACATCAATATAAGTTGTATCCAAGTAATTAATCCCTGAGCTCAAGTTTACCATTTCCAAGATGTATCTTGTTGATGTATCTGGGAAAAAGTTAATAACCCCATTTCCACTTGTAAATATAACTTTGGTAAAGGGTGTAATATTATTCAAATAGCCAACCATTAAAGTATCAGTAATTGTATCGCCTGGACAAGTGCTAAAGTGCTTTGGAGGTAAACCAAAAGTGTTTTTTATTCCTATGCTAATTGTATCAAAATAGGTGCAACCTGTTACTTTGTCAATCATTTCTAGGGAATAAACTGATGCAGAATCAGGAAAAAAGGATAAAATACTATCACCAGGAATAAACAAAACATCAAGGGTAGGACTTATGTTGCTTAAAATCCCAATATTGAGTGTGTCTGTAATTGTGTCTCCACTAAAAATATTAAAAGTTTTTAACGGCAGGCCAATTGGCTTTAGAACTTCAATGTAGATGGAATCTAAAAAGCTACAATTGCCAAATTGAGAAGTTACTTCTAAATGGGTAGTTAAGGTTGTATCAGCTAAAAAGCCAATTCTAAAAAGGTTTGGAAATGAACCAAAGCCCCAATGGTATTGGTATCCATTGATTGAGTCGGCTTCAATAATTACCGTGTCAGCATAACAAATTTGAATAGAATCTAATGTTATTTGAGCTTTTGGAACAACATCAATGTAAATTGTATCACCTCTATAACATTGGGTTCCGCTATCTGAAATTAACACAGCATAGCTGATTGAAGAATCGGGACTGATAAAAACTGTGGAATCAGTTGTGCTGCTTATGGCAAAGTTTGGTGACCAAGAATAAGTGTTTCCACCTTTTGCAATTAATTGAACAGAATCTCCCTCACAAATAACAGTATCGTTTGAAACTTTAATGGGAATAGGAATTTGGGTTATTTGAAAGTTTATGGTGTCTTTATTTCCACAAATATTTTCGCCAATTACCCAATAACTTCCGGGGTTGGTAAGGTTTATTTGGGTTGTAGAATCACCATTGCTCCAATATGTTTTAAACTGCTTATTTACATTAAGTTGTGTAGTGTCACCGCAAGTTAAATTATAACCTAAAGAGCTGTTAAGTTTTAGTTTTACTTCACCGCAATAGCGGTATAAATACGGGTAAGAAGCAACACTCAAATAAACTAATTCAGGATAATTATCATAAGGTTGTTCTACATCAGAAATGTTTCCAGTAAATGGAATGTTTACATTTTGCCAAGAGTCCCCTACATTTTTCGATTGAAAAATTTTTGGGTAGTTGCTTCCACTATGAAAACCAAAGGCCAAGCTATCTGAAATAATTTTAGTGTAAGCAGCACTTTGCGATAAGCTTCTATCAAAAAATGTTGCGCCTGAATCTATGCTGGTATACATTTTTCCAAACGACCCAGAATGCATAATGGTTTTGTCAAACACTTCTACATCAAGCACTTGGTTTGCGTAAACAGCATTTAAGGTATTCCAAGTTAACCCTTGGTCATCGGAATAAACAATGCTACGGTCATTAAAATTAATCTTCATTCCTGCCAAATAGATTCTGCCATTTTTAGCAACTTCTAAATCTTGGCAACCAATTATTCCCTGAATGGTATCTTGGGTAAAAGTTTGGCCGCCATCCATTGTTTTATAGAGTATGGTATAATCAAATCTATATCCGATAAACCAAATGTTATTGTGAGAAAATGCATGCGCGTATAAAAATGAAGTTGTACTGTCAAAATATGCGCTATCCCATGTTTGGCCGGAGTTATGGGTAAAGTAAATGTAACTGTAAGTTCCAAATGCAAAGGCAGTATCTTCAGAAGTTGCAACAACATCTTCTAAAAAAGAGTAGGAGCTATTTTTTACGGTTTGCCATGTATGACCGGCATTTGTGGTTTTATAAACCTTAGATGCTTGGGTACCATATCCAATATTGTTTGATTCGAAGTTAATTCCTGTAAAACCATTTGAAACGTTGGTTGTGTCTGCTGACCATTGCGCTTTTAGTGAGGTTGAGATAAAAAGTAAAAAGCCTATTAGGATTGATAAGTTTTTCATAAAATGTAATTGTAGCAATACTACAAATGAATTTAGAATATTTATTACATATTTTTAAACCATGAAATTATGGCCTTTATTTAGCTTTTGTGTAATTATCCTTTTTGGTTGTTCTAGTCCAAAAAAACCGTCGATAGAAGACTTAAACACTCCTTTTGAACTAAAAGAAAACTATTCGGCAACCTATGAAGAGTCAATTGAATATTACAAGAAACTACAAGATTTTTTCCCAAAAAATATATCTATTGAAGAGGCAGGAGAAAGTGATGCAGGAAAACCAATTTACAAGGTAGTTTTAGCGGAAAAATTAACCTCTCCAAAAACAAAAAAAGATGGAAGTGACAAACTGGTCATGTTAATCAATAATGCTATTCATGCAGGTGAGCCTTGCGGCGTAGATGCAAGCATGATGTTGGCAAGAGATATTTTGATGGATGATGAAAAGCGTAAACTTTTAGAAGAAATTACTTTAGTAATTATTCCTATTTACAATGTTGGCGGAGCTTTAAGAAGAAACTCAACCACAAGAGCCAACCAAAATGGTCCTGCTGAATATGGTTTTAGAGGAAATGCCCAAAACTTAGACTTGAACAGAGATTTCATCAAAATGGATTCTAAAAATGCTAGAACTTTTGTAAGGCTTTTTTCAGATTGGATGCCAGATATTTTTGTAGATACTCACACTTCGAATGGAGCTGATTATCAATACACGCTTACCTTATTGCCAACTTTTCATGAAAAACTCCCAAAGCCTTTAGATGACTTTTTGAGACTCAAAATGCTTCCAAGTTTATACAAACAAGTAGATGAAGCAGGTTGGCTAGTTTGTCCTTATGTGATGAGTTATGGCACTCCTGATAAAGGTATTTTAGGTTTCTACGATTCACCTCGGTATTCATCTGGTTATGCTTCACTATTTAATTGTTTGAGTTTTACAACCGAAGCTCATATGCTCAAGCCCTTTGCCGATAGGGTAAACAGTACTTATACTTTTTTAGACGAGTTGTTAAAATTTAGTTTCGAAAACAAATCTGAAATAAAAAAGGCCAAAGCTGAATCTGAAGAATTATTGGCCAATCAACAAGAGTTTGTTTTAGATTGGGAGTTAGACTTTTCAAGGTTTGATTCCATCCCTTTTAAGGGATATGAAGCCAAGTATAAAACGAGCGAAATAACAGGCAAACAAAGGTTGTATTACGATAGGGAGGCTCCTTTTGAAAAGAAAATAGCGTATTTCAATTACTATAGTCCAACAGTTAAGGTTACAAAACCAAAAGCTTACATTATTCCGCAAGGGTTACGAAGAGTGGTGAACAGAATGAAAGACAATAACGTTCAATTTTCGCAATTGAAAAAAGACTCTTTGATAGATGTTGAATTGTATGAAGTTTTAAGTTTCGAAACTGCAAAAAAACCTTACGAAGGCCATATTCCGCACAGTAAAGTAGAGGTAAAGTCATCCAAAGTAAAAAAGCAATTTTATGCAGGTGATTACTTGGTATTAACCAATCAATCTAATGTTCGGTATATTTTAGAAACTCTTGATCCTCAGGCAAAAGATGCCTTTTTTGTTTGGAATTTCTTCGATTCGTTTATGCAACGCAAGGAGTATTTTTCGGGATATGTTTTTGAAGATTATGCAGCTCAATTTTTGAGAGAAAATCCTGCATTTCAAAAAGAGTTTGAAGAGAAGAAAGATGCAGATACTTCATTTGCCAATTCAGCAAGCAAACAACTGATGTTTATTTATGAAAATAGTCCTTTGGCTGAGGGAACCAATAATGTTTACCCAATAGGAAGAATTTTAAACTAATATTTTGGAAGAAAAATTAATCAACCAGTTTTACACTGCATTTAAAAATTTAGATGCAGAAACCATGGTTTCATTATACCATGATGATATAATGTTTGAAGATCCAGCTTTTGGTATTTTAAAAGGAGAAGAGGCCAAAGCAATGTGGAAGATGTTAATTGAAAGTCAAAAAGGAAAAAACTTCCAGGTATCTTTTTCGAACATTCAACAAAACGGAAAAATAGTTACTGCCAATTGGGAAGCGAAGTACGAATTTGGTAAATCAAAAAGAAAAGTTCATAATAAAATTAAAGCCACTTTTTTAATTGAAAACGGCAAAATCTTAAAACATGTTGACCAATTCCACTTGCATTCTTGGGCTAAACAAGCTATGGGTTTTCAAGGTTGGCTTATTGGCAGCACAAAGCTTTTTCAAAGTAAATTAAACCAACAAACAAGGGGCATGCTTCAAAAGTATATGGCAAAACAAAATCTCCAATAATTGGTTAATTTCGATAATAATTCCAACCACTTAAATGCTTTAACATCATGAAATCCGATAAATCAAAAAGCAGAAGAAGTTTTATTCAAAAATTATTTGTTGCAGGCTCCGGTATGGCATTAGCTGCCAAAACAGGCTTTGCATCTGAAAATACAAAACCTATGAACGAAGAACCCACAGTAAAAAGAATTAAACCATTAGGTTTTCAATGGGAAACACAAGACCCATTTTTATTTTGTGTTCATCACGAAGATTTTTTCCCGAAAGGAGAAGAAAATATGGGTCCGCCAAAGGAATTGCTGAAAGGAAGGCAAATTGGCCAAGATTTTATGATTAAAGATGGTTTTAGAATGTATCACGGACAAGAAGTTCCGGGTTTTCCAGGTCATCCACACAGAGGTTTCGAAACCATTACCGTGGTAAGAAAAGGAATGGTGGATCATTCTGATTCTCAAGGAGCTTCAGGAAGATATGGCAATGGGGATGTACAATGGATGACAGCAGGAAAAGGTTTGCAACATGCTGAAATGTTTCCTTTAATCCACAAGGATAAAGATAACACCATGGAGTTGTTTCAAATTTGGTTGAATTTACCAAGAAAAAACAAAATGGTAGAGCCGCATTTTAAAATGCTTTGGGGCGAATCAATTCCAGATTACAAAAAAGACATCAATGGCAAAAATGTTAGGGTAGAAGTAATTGCCGGAAAATTAGAAAATCATCAAGCACCTGCACCTCCTCCAAACTCTTGGGCAGCCGACCAATCAAACGAATTGGCTATTTGGAATATTAAAATTGAAGCAGGAGGAAAGTGGACTTTACCCAAAGCCTCGAGCGGTGTAAACCGTAGTTTGTATTTCTACAAAGGCGACCAACTTCTGTTGGATGAAACAAAAGTTCCAAATTACCATGCGGCCGATATTAGAGGAGATGTTTCTGTAACTTTAACAGCTGGAGCTGAAGACGCTCACATTTTGGTTTTACAAGGCAAGCCTATTGCTGAGCCTGTGGTGCAACATGGTCCGTTTGTGATGAATACCAAAGAAGAAATTCAACAAGCATTTTACGATTACCAACAAACTCGATTTGGAGGTTGGCCTTGGGTGAGCCCCGGTCCGGTTCATGGCAGAACAAAAGGAAGGTTTGCTTACCATGCCGATGGCAGAAAAGAAGAAAAAGGATAATTTATGCAAAAAGTAAAATTACTTTGGGATTTTAGAGGACCCGATTCTTTAAAAATGGCTGAGCACCATGCCATTCATTTGTGTGAATTTATTGCCAAAGAAAAATTAGAAAACTGCGAAGCTAGTTTTGAGGCATTTTCTGAGTTTATTTCCTCCGCTTTTATCATTTGCCCTAAAGATTTAATGATAACTTTGAGAGATGCTTTAAAACCACATAGGGGAGAAGCTGTTGATTAGTAACCAATAGACTATTCTGAAAATTTTAAGTGATTAAAATAAAAAAGCCTCCAAAGTGTTGACTTTGAAGGCTTTAGAAAAAGATTGAAACTCTTTAGCGGTCCGGACGAGACTCGAACTCGCGACCCCATGCGTGACAGGCATGTATTCTAACCAACTGAACTACCGGACCAATATTTTAAGAACTCGCTTAAGAGGCGGCAAATGTAAATCATTTATTATTTATTTTCCTAATGTTTTTAAAATAATTTTTAAAAAAAATTGAGTGTGCTTGTTTCAATTTTTTTTAAAAATCAGAATTAAATCTAATCCTTATGCTTAGCAATAATTGCTTGAATGTAAAAGTTAAAATTTTCGTAAAAAAATCTCCTTCTGCAACGCCTTCAAAAAATAGTTTACTTGACTAAAACGCTAAAAAATATAGTCATGGAAAAAGCCACAAAAGTTAATTTGGTGCTTAACCAAAACGATACTTATCACAAGTTGCCATTTGCAGTTAATATGCTTACCCAAGTGGAGTTTCAAAGCCTAAATTGGGCAGCGCAATCAATGTTATTTGATGGAAAACCTGTTCTATTACTTAATTCATTTAAAAAACTAGATGTTGAGTTTTTGCTTTATGAAGACATTAGGGTTTGGGGTTTATCAAATCACGGCCAAATTTCAATAGAAAATAGGGTAGAGGCTGAGGGAAAATTTACTTTAGAAACAGCTAAATATAAAGCAAATATTCGAAGTTGTTTTTACACTTTGTTAATCAACCAATCTCAATTTGAAAATATTGGACTGGCCTAGTTTTTTTAAAAAATTCAAGGTTAACTATTGCCAAGTTTCGTTCTAATTTGACTTTAAAAATGTGGTTTTATTGAACTAAAATTCAAGAAAACTCTAATGATAAAAATTGCAGTATTCTCAAATAAATTCAAGCTATTTTTATTTCAAATATTTACAGTCTACCACAACCTGATTTGCTTCTTCAGGAATAATATGATAGTTTAAAGCAACCGACAAATCGACATCTTGTAAATCAGAGGAAGAAGAAGCTGCATCTGTTGTTACTTTTTGAATTTTAACATCTAGTGGAATAATATCTTGCATGATTGGAATTCTAAAGTGAATTCCTTCTCTTAAAACTTCATCTTGAACAGCGCCAAAGTTTAGCACAATTCCCCTCTCACCTGTATTTACCTGAAACCAGGGCTTAAATGCAAAAAGCACCATCATAATGATAACGGTTATAAATACATTTAGCATTGAACTATTTTGAAAAAATTTTTTCAGTTCACTCATATCTTGATTATCCATAACGTTTTGATTGATAATGCAAAAATGAGTTTCTGGCAAACCGAAAGTGTTACATTAAAGTAGAGGAGATTTACATAAATCTCATGTTTTCATGGATTTTGATATAGTAACTTCATCAGAAAGGCAGTATCAATCTCTATTGAATCTAGATTTTAAAACACTTAAAAAGTATATTTTAAAGCAACTTTGCAGTAATCAGTAAATGAAGTTTTTAAAAAATCAAAAAAAATGAGGATAATTCTATACACAAACCTTTAAATTTATACCATGGAATTAAAAATAAACTCATTCGAAGAATACAAATCAACTTATGCTAAAAGTGTTGAAAATCCTGATGCTTTTTGGGATGAAATAGCCAAAACATTTGTTTGGAAAAAGCCTTACTCAAAAGTTTGTGAGTGGGATTTTACAAAACCCGATGTTAAATGGTTTTTAAACGGAAAATTAAATATTACTGAAAATGCCTTAGACCGACATTTGGAAAAACGAGGTAACAAACTTGCCCTTATTTGGGAGCCAAACGACCCAAAAGAAAGGTTTGTAAGGTTAACCTATAGAGAGCTTTATGAACAGGTTTGTGTTTTTGCCAACGCCCTTAAAAATCAGGGAATAAAAAAAGGTGATAGGGTAATACTTTACATGCCTATGATTCCTGAATTGGCCATAGCGGTATTGGCTTGCGCTAGAATAGGAGCAGTACACTCAGTTGTTTTTGCAGGTTTTAGCGCAGTAGCTATTGCAGATAGAATACAAGATGCCCAAGCTAAAATGGTTATAACCGCAGATGGTTTAAACCGTGGTGCAAAGCAGGTGCCTTTAAAAAGGGTAGTTGATGAAGCCTTACATACTTGCCCAACCATTGAAAAGGTTATTGTTTACGATTGTGTAGGTTGGTCGCCTAATATGGTTGAAGGCCGTGATATTTGGTGGACAGAAGCCGTAAAAGGAATGGGTAAGCATTGCCCTGCTGAAGAAATGGATGCAGAAGATTTATTGTTTATTCTATATACATCGGGCTCTACAGGTAAACCTAAAGGAGTAGTTCATACACATGGTGGTTATATGGTTTATACAGCATACAGTTTTCAAAATGTATTTCAATATACCGAAAGCGATATTTATTGGTGTACAGCAGATATTGGTTGGATTACAGGCCACAGTTACATTCTTTACGGACCTTTGCTAAGTGGTGCCACAACTATGATGTTTGAAGGAGTTCCAACTTATCCTGATCCAGGAAGATTTTGGCAAGTTTGTGATAAACACGGGGTGAATCAGTTTTATACAGCTCCAACGGCTATTAGAGCTTTAATGGCTTATGGAGAAGACCATGTATTATCTTATAGTTTAGACTCTTTAAAAGTGCTAGGAACAGTAGGCGAACCTATTAATGTTGAAGCGTGGCAATGGTATCACATTCATGTAGGAAAAGAAAAATGCCCAATTGTAGATACTTGGTGGCAAACAGAAACTGGTGGAATTATGATTTCTGGGTTAGGGCAACATAGTCCGATGAGACCTGCCCATGCAGGATTTCCTTTGCCTGGAATTCAACCAGTGTTGCTCAATCAACAAGGCGAAGAAATAAAAGAAAATGGAGTAGAGGGATACCTTTGTATCAAACACCCATGGCCATCTATTTTACGAACTACTTATGGTGACCACGAGCGTTGCCGAGTTACTTATTTCTCTCACTACAAAAACCATTATTTTACTGGTGATGGAGCCAAAAGAGATGAAAATGGCATGTATCGAATTATAGGTAGGGTAGATGATGTAATTAATGTAAGCGGCCATAGGTTTGGAACAGCAGAAATTGAGAATGCCATCAACTCGAATAGTCACGTGGTTGAATCTGCTGTTGTTGGATACCCCCATGATATTAAAGGACAAGGTATTTATGCCTATGTAGTTTGCGAAAAAATGCCTGAAGATAAAGAAGTAGCGCGAGCCGAAATAGTAGAAACGGTGGTTGAGCAAATTGGCAAAATTGCTAAACCTGAAAAAATTCAATTTGTTACTGGCTTACCCAAAACACGCTCAGGTAAAATTATGCGCCGTATTTTAAGAAAAGTAGCAGAGGGTGAACCCGATAAATTAGGGGATACAAGTACTTTGCTTGACCCCGATTTGTTAGATGATATTGTAAAGGGAGCTTTGTAAAAAAGAAATTTGGAAATGCAATAAATGTCATTGGCAAATAATTTTAAAGCTGAGAAACAAAAACAAGTATTAAAATGACTATCACAGGTAAATAAAAATAGTTTTGTGTTGATGAAAGTGATTTTGAAACACAATTTTCTACATGTACTAAAGATGGAAAAGGTTTTTGTCTTCTTAAACGTATCTTACAAATAAGAAATGAAATAAGATCAATTAACATAATAAATCCAATAATTGGAACCATAGAGGAAGAAAATAATTCGCTAATAAAAACCTCAGATCTACTTGCAGTTATTAAAATTCTTCCTTTAGCACCATCAATTAGTTCAGATGAAGATTTTAAGTAGTCTTCCAATGGATCTATATAATAGTAATTGTTTGTAATTACAAGAGCCCAAATAATAATTAGAAGCAATCGAAGCCCAATAGGTTTAACCAATTTTGATTTATCTAAACTGCTCTCTTTTACTTGAAAGCTTGAAGAAATTTTATTTTCTACTTCTACCTCTAGATTTCGCAATTCCTGCCCGCAATTGGGACAAAAAGTATATTCCAATTCAAAATTTGATTTACAATTTGTACATTTCATTTCTTCCTAATTGAGTTATACTTCAACAAAAGCTTATTCTTTTCAATTTGCTTTTTTATAATTTCAATTTCATTATCTATATCCCTTAATTGTTTTGGTTTTTGGCCTTGTTTCCAAAACCTTGTTGAATAGACAAAAAAGAACACAATAGTACCTATTAAAAGGGTGGAAGATGAACCAAATGCTTGATCATTATGTAAATTACCAAAAAAAAATGAGAATACAAGGAAAATTACTGCTCCAATAATTGAAGGGATAGAGGTTAAAAAAATTAAATAACCTGAAACCAAATAGAAAAACTCTTTTTTCATACAATTTAATTTATTGGTTTTATTTCTTTTTCTAACTCTTCCAACTTAGCTAAAAGTTCTTCTTTTTCAATTTTCTTTTTCATTACTTCTATTTCTAAATCTAAATTATTGGAACCTTTGGTAGTTAATTCTTCTACCCAAAATTTAGAATTATATGTAAAAAAAATAAAGACAAATGAAGTGGGCATAATAATTAGGCCTAAAGTAATTGTCGTTTCATGGCCATCCATTAATAGTGCTGCGGACGAAGGTATTCCTGCTATTCCAAGCAAAAACGTAATAATCCCTGATATTTTTTTTAGAACCTCTATATCAATTTTTATTTCAATATATCAAAACTAAACATATTTTAAAAATATACGCAAAATGCTATAAATGTATGGCTGATAATAAATTTAACCTAGAAAAACACCTTTGGCAAATCGCTAATGATTTACAGGGTAAGATGGGTGCTGATGAATTTCGAGACTATATACTTGGATTTATCTTTTTTAAGTACTTAAGCGTTAAAATGATAGTTTTGATTAAAACCCTCAATTAAAAGAGGTTTTAACTACATTTTCAATAATATTTACATCTTTTTAGTTGGTTATTTTTACTTTTTAATTAGTTACAGAAATTGATTGTTGTTATTTTTTAACTTCATAATAAACTTTTTACAAGATTAGTTGAGTAAAAAATTAATTAAAAAAAGTTTGAATAGTAGAGTCTCATTATGGGACAAAAATACTTTGAAAGTACTTTAAAATAAGAAGAAAATATTTTTTATCCTAAATGAAATACTTTGGCATTAGTTTTTATTTCCTTTTTAATTGGCTTGGAAAAAGCTAATTCTTATTGTAATTTTCAAATTCTAAATGAAATGATTCAATAAAATCATCCATTGTATAATTTTCATACCTCGATATTTCAGAATACATCAATTTACCCTCATTATTTGGAGTAGCTTCTAAGTCTTCAAGATTTAAAACATCATGCGAAAGTTCATGGTACATTAATAAATATCTTAATGGTTTATTAAAGCTATTCCACGAATTTTTATTGATATAAATTTCAATTATTTCATCATTGTTTATTCCATAACATAAAGCATGAATGTGCGAGGTTTGACCTATTTGATCAATATTAGAAAGTTTAATTATGATTTCTTTAGGTTTTTGAGGGTAGATCCCATAAAATTCTAAATCTCTGTAGAATTTATCTAAGTAGAAACTAAAATCTTCTTCAGCAGATATTGAATTTGCGACTACCTCATTATAAATTTTCTCCTCTTTATTACCAATCAAATAAAAATAAAGAGAAACTATAATAAGAGTTAACCCTAAAATACTAAATAACCATTTTCTAGGGTTGCTAAAAGTGTTGTTGTTAGTATTTATTGGGATTGGTGGTCTAGAATTATTTAAATCATAAATATTTGAAAACTCAGTCCAATCTTTTAAGCCAAAATACCAAATTTTTGTGTCAGATTTTATGGGTTCCTTTAAAAGCTCTATCTCTGATAGAGGGCCTATCTTTTCTCCATTTTTTATATAAAAATATTTTCTCACTTTTTCAATATTGCTCAGGGAATATTATAGAGTTAGTTATTTTAAAAAAAGTTTTTTCAAGTTCTAGAGATTCTTTTTGTTTAATTCCAACTCCTTGAAGGATTATTACCCTGTCCTCATAATAGATTATCCAGTTTAATATGTTTACTGGCATAGTTATTCCCGAACGTTCCATCTCACCAGAAGCCTTGAAATAGTATCCAGGATAATTATCAATTGTAACTGGAAATTCGTCAATTATTTTAGGACTAGTTAGAAAAGATAAAAACTCTTCACTAAAAGTTGTTAAATACTCTTGGTTAAGAAAAAGCTCCTTTGCCTGTTTTCTAGAAAAAAAAGTTAAGTTTTCACCTATAGTGATGCCATAAGAGTTGAGATTGTACTCAAATTTTTTTACAATATGTGGCCTTAAACCTTCCTTTATTTCCCAACCTAGAGGTGCTTTTAGTTTTAAGTTTACTCCGTTTGATTTTGGATGATTTTTAATAGAAATATATTCACCTAATTCAAAGTTATAATTAGAAAATTCGAAATAATTTATTGCTAATTTATTTTTTAAGGTATTTTGATAAAAGTACTGAAGTTCTATGTCTATTTTATTTAAATAATATACATCACCATAACCTCCTGATTTAAAATTTGAAATTGTCTCCTCCCTAAAATTTAAACTTGGCTGCCAAAAATCGGTTACTTCATATTGATAAAACATTGTTCTTCCAATCGCAAAACATCCTTTTATTACTGTTCCATCGCTTAGTGTGGTCCCTTTAATTTTTTCATTTACTTCAGCGGCGATTTCTTTTATTTCTTTTTCTGATATTGGCTGTGAAAAAAGATTTATAAATAAATGAACGAATAAAAAAGTTAGTGTTATCCTCACTTTTTATTCTTTTGGGTTTGAACCATAGTAATTGTTTCTTTTTTGACCAGGGGTAAAAATTAACCAAAGACTATAGAATGGAATTAATTGATACCAGCCAGAATTATTAATATCATGACATCTTTTTGCTCCTTGTGCAATCCATAAATAAAAAATGAAGATGTATAGGAATAGAGCCCAATTTTGCCCTCTTACTATTAGAGATTGAAGTATTGGACTAAAAAAGGCAAAAATGAGGGTTGTTATCCCATATTCTAACCTCCTTATTCTTCCTTCGAAGGAGAAGAGTTTAGAAAACATAGGTTGTTTTCTTCTTTTTTCTGAAGTTAAATTTGGGCTCCCTAAAGACCCGGAAAGATTGGACTCATAAGGTGGAGGAGTTAGTTCTAGAATTGATCTGAATTCTTTAATATCCTTAGCATACAGCCATTCTTTTGAATCTTTAAACCTAATAAGGGTATTATTTGATATTCCAAGTTTTTCGATATCATTTTCAAAATAAGGTCCCTTTTCGGAATCATCTTTTTTAATAAAGAACTCTTTTACAAGATCAAACTCAGTTTCAGGCTTATTATTCTTTTGAGTTATTTCTGCTTGTTTTGCCCTTAAATCTTTGCCACAATTTGGGCAAAATGAGTGGTCATTTTCAAATTTTGACTTACAATTATTACAGATCATTTCTTTTCTAATAAATCAAGTTTATTTAGTAGTTCTTTTTTTTCAATTTGTTTCTTAATTATTTCCAATTCATTATCAAGATCTATAATAGGTTTAGATTTTGTATTTGTATTCCAAAACTTAGTGGTAAATGAAAAATAGAAAACAGAGATAGATATTAAAATTGCTGCAAATGTTGCAATAAAGTCTTCTGCACGTCTAGCTTCTGTAAATAAAACAACCATTGCTACAAGAAAAACAGCAATAGATGTAAGAATTGTAATAAAACCGCAAATTTTTTTTAAACCTTCCATTTTTTTCAAATTTAATTACAAATTGCACTTATTTAGTTGCCATTCAATATTAATAAAAATCCTTTTCTAATAATTGTTTTTTGTGTCATTAAAAAAATAAATAATTGAAAATTACGAAAGGAACTAAGAAAATTTCTTCTAAAAGTATTCTTACTCTCTATCTTTAATAAAAATTGGGTCATCAAATTCAAAAAATATTTTTTCAACCCAATTTCCTCTATCATCATATTTTATTCGATAATTTTTTTTGTGAACAATAGTGTTGTCTGCCATAACGAGCTTTTCTTCAATTACACTGTTTTTATTATCGTATTTTATCGTTTTGATGCTATGTGGGGTTATTCCAATTTTTGTTATTTCTAAAATTACATTTCCATTTGGGTCATACTCATAATTTACAATGCTAGGTTCTTCTCTTCTTGGTCCAAACCATTTTCGTTCAATTAATTTATTTTTCTTATCGTATTCGTAAAGTATTCTATAATCCCACCCATAATAACCATTTGGATCCTTCCTATATTCAACTAATATATTATTATTTTCATCAAAAGTTTTATCAACTTCATACATGATCCTTCCATCTGGGTAATAAGTTATTTCTTTCACATTATTTCCTTCGACTTCATATATATAGGAAACAGTGCTAGTTTCTCCTTTCAATGAAAAGGAAATTGTGTAGCTCATGTCATTTATAAACCTATTTAGGCTTTTTTTTATCTCTTATAGCTTTACTTCTTGTATTATTAATTCATCTTTTTAACAGCACAGTATTAGCCATTTGATAATCGGTATCTGAATAAGCCTAGATCTATAAGTAATTTCAATACAAAAGCTTTGTTTATACTAAGTGTAAAGACAATTTCTCTGTGCCCTTTGAATTGTGTATTAACTGACCATATCTAAATTAAATTAATATAATGATGAAATAAAAATAATGTCATAAAAAATTTGGGTGAACAAAAATCTTTGAATAGGGCAGAAGCTTTACCAGAGCAAAATGGTTTGCTTCAATAAATAAATTTCAATTTCTTATCTCTACATACCCTTTTCAGGACTAACAGAATCAAAAATTAAAACAAAAAAAAAGGTTTTCAACAATCGCAGCTATAGAAGTCTGCACTTGATGGAAATAAAAAAGGGACTCAGTTTCCTAAAACCCTTTTTTGTAGGTCGGGGTGTCAAGATTACCTTGTGAACTTGAATGTGGGGGAGGGGGACATCAAAAAGCTCCTTTCATTTCATTCATGCCATTTTTTGTTTCATTACTTTTTCAAACAAGTTTGAAATTCTCTAAAACAAAAAAAGCCCAACACTTTTGTGTTGAGCTTTTCGATGTCGGGGTGGCAAGATTCGAACTTGCGACCTCCTGCTCCCAAAGCAATTAAATATACTTTTTGTTTCTTTTTTAAATTTTTAAATATTTGTTTTTCAGTAATTTAACTTTTAGTTATTATTAGTTGTTTATCGTTTTTTTTATATTATTGTGCACCTAATTGTGCACCCATGAAAATAAGCATAAGTTTAAAAACAAATAAAATTTTAACTGATGGAACTTATCCAATAACAATCAAATATTCTAATTCTACCAAAAGAAATTATATCCATCTTGGATATTCAGTGAAAAAGGAGCAATGGGTAAGTGATCCTCCAAGAGTAAAAAGTAGGGTGAAAAATTCCATTTCAATTAACAAGTTTATTGAACAAAAAGAAAAGCAAATTGAAGAAATTGAAAATAAATACCTTAATCAAGATAAAACCCTAACCTTTGAGCTTTTTGCTAATGAGTTTAATAAGGTATTGAAGAGTTATTCTTTTTCTTCTTTTGCGAGAGATTATATAGATAACCAAATTATAAAAGAAAAAACTCGACAAATTTCTAACACTACACTAATAAAGTTGCATACTTTTCTTGAAAATGATGATGTTGAATTTTACGAACTAAATTTAAAGACTCTTAATAGTTTTAAAAATTGGTTAGTTGAAAAGCATAAGGGCTCTGCAGCCCCAAGGATTTATCTGAGTACTCTTAGGTCTTTGTTTAATAAAGCTATTGAGGAAGGCGTTACTAAAAAGGATTATTATTTTTTCGATAAATTAAACATAAAGAGGTTAGATAAGTCGCCAAATGCAATAACACTGGACAAAGAGCAAGCAATAAAACTATTTAAGTTAAGATTAAAAAAAGGTTCAGATGATTGGTTTGCTCAAAACCTTTTTAAGTTTTCTTTTTACAGTTGCGGACTCAACCCTAAAGACATTTTTAACCTTACTTGGCAAGACTTTGAAGGAGATCAATTCACAGGTTCCAGAATGAAATCAGGAAATGAATTAGGTTTTAGGTTAGATGATAATTTGAGAACTATAACGAAGGATTTTAAAAAATACATTCCACCTTATGGAAATCACCTTGTACCATGCTATTTAGAGCATCATATTACAGAAAAACAGAGAGAGTATAGGAAAGCTGATATTTTAAAAAAAGTTAATGACTCCTTAAAAGTATTAGGAAAAAAAATAGGGTTAAATTTTGATTTAAAAATGAAACATGCAAGAAGTGCCTGGGCAACAATAAGCATGGATGGTTCAACACCATTAACATTAATTATGCAGGGTCTTGGTCATAAAGACTTAAAAAGTACAATGCATTATTTAAAAAAGTTTGACAGTAAAGACTTAGTTGATCACAATAAAAATATTTTGAGTTAAAATGAAAGAATTAAAATGGAGAGATATTGATTATAATTTAACTCTCAAATTAGAACAACTTGGATTAAGAGGCAAATATGCCTTGCATAATCTAGAGGGAAAAATATTTGAGGAACAATTGGATATTTTAGGAGATTGGATTGTTGAGCTTTCAAATGAATTAAATAAGAAGTTAATCTCTAATACTGAAAAAGGTGAAAGAATCGACTTT